>JAEEGL013198203.1_pt1 | contig 26418 bp, 24 predicted proteins | sample 9134231 | NCBI WGS metagenome assembly JAEEGL01 (sample SAMN16246548, study PRJNA631951) | gut metagenome | biome: gut microbiome; feature: rumen; material: fiber-attached | host: Bos | place: Iran: Karaj | collected 2018-10
GCTCTCCCTCTCCAAGTCACTTCTCGGGTTCCCGATGCGCGGCCACACCGGCAGCGCCTACGGCCTGAAGAGCGTCATGAACTACAGCCTTGACGAGGATTTCGGCGTCGTGGTCTTCTGCGCCAGCGCCGACGGCGAAAAGGGCGCCCACGGGGGCGTAGCCGCCTACAGCGAAGCCGCCGAGGTGCTCTACAAGGCGTTTGTGCGGTAGGGCCCGTTCGTTTTTTTGCCATCTTTGCAGGGATGAAACGCGCGATACCGATTTGTATTTTACTGAGTTCGATGATTGCCTGCTCCGGGGATCCGGAGCCGGCATTCTCTGCGCCGGAAATCACGGAGGTGACCGTAACGGCGGAGGCGCAGAGCGCCGTGGTCTCGTTCCGGGTGGACAAAGGAGAGGCTACCGCCTGCGGCGTCAATCTGTCGGAGGATACGCCAGGAGCCTCCGTCCTGCGGGTGGAGGGCTCCCTTAACGAAGGGCTGGCCGAGGTGAAACTGAGCCATCTGACTGCCGGTTCGTCCTATTGTTTCACCCCCTGGGCCGAGAACGGCAAGTTTGAAATCAAGGGAGAGGAACAGCGTTTCTCGACAAAACCGCTCGCCGATGTGCGAATCTATGATTTCCTCTGCTATTCCCCGACGGTCTCTACCATTTCTTTCTCTTTCCAATACACCGCTCCAGAGCGTGTGGTTTCCGCCAGCCTCTGGTATTGGCCGGCAGATGCGGCCGGTATTTCCGATCCGGCCGCCCATCAATTGCCCCTCATCGCTTCTTCTGCCGGAAAGATATCCGGCTCTTTGTCCGGCCTTCAGCAGAATACAGCCTACTGCGCGCAGCCGTTCATCTATACCGAAGCGGGTTATATTGCCGGTGACGTGCAACAGTTCTCCACGAGTAGCGGCAATATCTCCGTTTTGTGGGACGACCTACATAGCATCGATACGATCCCCCATGTCATTATTATCAATTTTTCCGTCATTGACCACTCCGGGCAGAATACGCCGAAGGCTTATTTTATGGTTCAGGAAGGAGATCGTATCACCTATGATGAAAACACCCTGATAGACGGTCCTCATGACGTTTCCGGACGACTCAGGGTGATGTACTTATTTGCAAAATCCGGTACACAATATACCGTGCTGCCTTTTGTCCGCAGCGGGCAGGATGATATTCTGGGTACGCCCCGTACCCTTACGACCGGGATAGGCGTGGAGAAGAGCATTAAGCGGAGTTATTGTCGTATATGGGAGTTCAAAAGGAACGTAAAAGATGCTGCTCTCCGGAAGTATCTCCTGGAGAGTTTTGACACGGATCAGGACGGGACGCTTAATAACAATGAAATCAATGATGTCAAACACATCGATTGCCGCTACCGGGGAATCAAGTCATTGGAAGGCCTTTCGCGTTTTCAGAATGTCATCTCCATCGATTGTTCCGGAAATCCTATCCAGGAAATCGATTTAATCTTTCGCAATGATATTTTCGGTTGGTGTAATTATTGTGCGCCCAGATATCTTAAGTCCTTCACGGCGCTGGATATGAAGGATTCGGAGGGACATAACACGTTAAAATACCTGGTTATCGGAAAGCACACCAACACAAAGGTCACCGTACCGGAAGAGTGTGTCGTTCAATACGATGAAACCGGCATGTACTACTACTCTTATTATTATACGGATTATTAACCCGAACCGTTAATCCGTCTTCTGTTTGAACAGCCCTGTTGCCTCTTTCACGATGCGGTCCACTTCGCTGGCGACCGTGTTCTCGGGCTCGGCGGCAGAGGGGGCCTCTTCGGGGGCTTTGCGGATGGTCTGACGGGCGGGAGCGGCCGGAGTCGGCGGAACTGCGGAAGCCGGGGTGGCTGGCAGGGACGCCTCCTGAACCGTTGCCGCAGGAACCTCAACGGCCGGAGTTATTTCAGGCGTCGCCCGGTTGTCCGGGCGCAACAGCAGGAAAAACAGCAGGGCAGCCAGCAAAAGGATGACGGCCGGAATCCAATTCTGCCAAGGGCGGGGTTTTACGACTGCCCGTCGAAGTTCTTCCACCGAACCGTAGCGTTCCGCCGGATCTTCGCGCAGGCATTTCCGGGCCGCGCGGCGCCACCGCTTTCCGAAGAGCAGGAGAATCTTGCCCAGCGACCAGATATCCGCCCGGTTGTCCACCGGCCCGCCCGCAATCAGCTCCGGGGCGGCATATTTCTCGGTTCCTGCGGAAAGCTTCAGGATGCTGTACGCATCGTTGTCCGCAAAGCCGAAATCGATAATCTTGATATTGGCGCCATTGTGGGTGACCAGCAGGTTCGACGGTTTTAAATCCTTGTGAACCACCTGTTTCGAGTGGAAGTAACTCACTGCGTCAAAGAGTTGATTCAGCAGGCGGAGTTTCTGGTCGTCGGTCGGAAAAGTCGTCTTCAGGTATTCCTCCAGCGGAATCCCGTCGATCCACTCCATCTCGATACAGCGACCCAATCCCGGATACTCCAGAAAGGAATAGACTTCACAGATGTAGGGATTGGAGAGAGAATACCCGATTTCATACTCTTTGCGCAGCAACGCTTCATAGGCCGGCAGGCCGCGATAGCGGGTTTCCAGACACTTCAACACGCGGCGCTTCCCCGCTTTCTCTATCCGGAACAGCGCGCAGATTCCGTTGGTGGAACCGGGAATCCGTTTCATGGGTAGCGCTTCCGGCAATGCAGGATCGTCGGGAGAGAAGAAAGAGGATGATTCGTCTGAATACATAGGCTATGATTTGCGAAGTTCGCAATAAAAATGCTATTATTGCAAATAAAAGTAAAGAGATCCGTGCGTTTCCGTTTCAAGATTCTCATGATTTGCAGTCTCATCCTTTGGGTCTGTGTTCCCGTCTATTCCCAGACCGGAACGGTGGACCGGGCGCTGGATGAATATGAATCGTTGCTGGTTGAGGCCGTATCGCTGAAACGCAGAAGCCTTGCCGGAGAATCGGTCCTGCAATACGAACTCTACAACCTCGCCGGACGGCTGTCCGCCATCCGGAAAACCCTCGGCAACAGCACGGAAATGACCGGATCGCAAAAGGCGCACATGGCGGCGCTGCTCAAGTGGTACGACATGGCGGAGAAGGGTTATCCGGGAACCATTGTCTGGGTGGATCCCCTCTATTTCAACCACGACACGCGGGCGGCATCCTGGTTTCAGCAGCCGGAAACGGTCCGGGAGTCCCTTGTCTGTTCGCCAAGAAAACCCTACCGCTGGCATCCTTTCGCTGAAATCCGCCTGGCTGGCTTTGATGCGGCGATTCCGGGAATCCGTCTGGGTGTTACCTATCAAAAATGGGGCGGATATCTGGCCGCGCAGATGACCGGCGGCCGGAAAACCGCCGATTACACCTGCCTTTCCGACGGCCGGATACCCTCGGGCGGCGCCATCTATACGAGCGGCGAAAGGGCGGTATTTCATTTCGGGGTATCCGCCGGCGCCCTGTATCTTCCGCTGCGGCTGGGTGGCCTCGATACCGGCCGCGCCGGGCTGTATGCCGGCCTGGGATACGGCCAGCGTGACCTCTACTGGCAGGATATTGAAAGCCGCTGGGCGCGCGTGTCGGACCGAAGCTGGCGCGGACTCGGCGTAGAAGCAGGGGCCATTCTTTTCTACAAAGCACTCTGTGCCTCCCTGGGACTGCATACCGTCCGCTTTTCCCACGCGGACTTTGAGGTCGGCATCGGGGTGCGCCTGTAAGACCGTTGGTTCTTATTGGTTCATAGTTTTTGTGGTGTCTTTATATTTTCCATCTTTGCATAACGGGAAATAACAGATTGCCCGAAAACTGATTATGGCTGAAGTACAGAACCCATACCACACTCCTGAAATCCAAGCGCTTATGGCGGCCGTAGAGCAGCGTTTCCAGCGAAAGCCGGAAACGACGATGCACTTTATTGCACTCTCCTTTGCCATTGAGAGCGCAACCGGAAACCAGCTTTCTGCCTCCACCCTGAAGCGGCTTTGGGGCTACGTCAACAACATTCCCGCGCCGCGGGTAACCTCGCTTGATATCCTGTCGCAATACGTCGGGCACAAGTCTTTCCGGGCCTTTTGTGAGTGGCTCCGCGCCAAGACAGTGGAGACATCGGCCTTTTTCCAGACTTCGTATCTGATTCCGGAAGAACTGACTCCGGGCACCCTGATGGAGCTGGGTTGGGAACCGGACCGGCTGGTGCGGGTGGAATATCTGGGCGGACAGAATTTTCGCGTGATTGAGTCGCGGAATTCCAAGCTCCAGAAGGGCGATGTGTTTGAGGCCTCCTCGCTGATGACGGGCTACCCGCTCTGCCTGAGCGGCGTGCTGCGCGAGGGCAAACTCACCTCCCCGTTTGTAGGTGGCAAGAAAGGCGGCCTGACGATCGTCCGGACCGTTCCTGTTTAGCGAAGATCCATCTCAACCGCTGTCATCTCGCCTCGGAGGACCTCCAGGAGCGAGTCGGCCGGCTGCGACCAGGTGAAGATGTCACCTTCTGCCGTGTGGATGGTGGCGGAGAGGTCGGAATAAGTGGTGGGCGGAACGGCGATGAAGAAGGGAACCGGAGTTGTGCCGACCGGAACCTCGGGACAGGAGAGCTCCAGATTCCCACTCCCTTTCCATTTCATCACAGACAATGAATTCACCGTATAGCGGCCCGTAAGTCCTTTTTCCGAATGGAAAACAATCTTGCTGACCCGGATTGGCTGCGAAGCGGTCAGGTTGATCCGGATATAGCCGCAAAGGCTCTTCAGGGTAAACTTCGGCGCTAAGGCTCCCTGGTGGTTATACTTATAAAAACCGGCCATCGGGTAGATCGAGGGTCCATCCGGTGCATATTCTTGAACAGCGGGAAGTTTGCTTTTGATGGAAACGGGATAGAAGGCCCAGAAAGCAGTGCTGTCCGGATTTAGGGTCGCGGTGTTTTTCCGACTGTGGCGGAATTTTACCGTGGCGCCGCTGCCAAGCGCATCATACGTCGGGCGGCTCTTTTTGTCCGAAAGATACAACCGGTCGCCCTTGCGCCACCGGTGGCACACCGGGGTCTCTTCTACGGTAACGGTAATATACTTGACTTCGGCAGGGGACTTCGGCCGCTCGCGGGTCAGCAGCGTCACCAGGATAGCCAGCAGCAGGAGCGAGGGCAGAAGCCACCGCAACCAGGCGCGCCGGGTTAATGCAACGGCCCGGCGCAGGTCCTCTACGGTTTTGTAGCGTTTCGCCGGATCCTTCTGCTGGCATCTTCTGACGATTCTGCGCCAGCGCCAGCTGAAAAGCGGGAGAATCTTGCCCATCGAATAGATGTCGGCGCGGTTGTCCACCGGAAGGCCAGCCATCAGCTCGGGTGCCGCGTATTTTTCAGTACCCGCGGAGAGCTTCAGCTCGCTGTCCGCATCCCGGTCTGCAAAGCCGAAATCCAGAATTTTGATATTGGCCCCGTTGTTGGTGACCAGGATGTTGGATGGCTTTAAATCCTTGTGTACAACCTGTTTGGAGTGGAAGTAACCCACCGCTTCAAACAACTGGTCCAACAGGCGGAACTGTTGCGCCCGGCCAGGCTGAACGGTTTCCAGATACTGATCCAGCGGCAACCCGTCAATCCACTCCATTTCGATACACCACCCCAGGTCTTCGCGCTTCGTAAAACTATAGACTTCACAGATATAGGGACAAGAGAGCGTATGCCCGATTTCATACTCCTTGCGGAGCAGGGCTTCAAAGGCGGGTTTCCCGCGATGCTTCTCTTTCAGGCATTTGAGCACCCGCCGGAGGCCCTCCTTCTCGATCACATACAGATCGCAGAGGGCATCCGGAGCGGTTTCAATCCGCTGCATGCTGCTCTCCGGCCGAAGTTTGGGTTCTTCGGCCGAAAAGAAGCAGGAGGTCTCGACGGCATCCACGACTACTTAAACTCGTAGGTGTACGGGAGGTTTTGGTAGAGCGGATTGGCGAGAATCAGAGATTTGACTTGCGCGTTGATTTCAGCGATGTCTTTCACGTTGCACTTGCCGGCCTTGCGCCACTTCTCCAGGTAGGGCTCGGTGAGGGCGAAGACCGCCTTTTCCGTCGGAGCGAGCTGCTGCATGTAGCCGTCGCCTTTGATGTTGTAAAGCTTGCGGAAGTTTAAGTAAACCAGCGCGTTGTTTTTATTCGAGAGGTAGATCTGCGTCTTGAGCTTGAGGGACAGGTCGCAGATCGGGGCGCAGTCATTGTTGGCCGCATCACCGCGAAGGAGCGGGTTGATGCCTTCGCGGCCGCCCTTCACCCAAAGCGGAATGGCCACGGAGGTGGCGGGGCAGCCCAGCGCCGCCCAGATGGTGGTCAGCGAGGGGTCTTCGCCCGGGCGGACACCCACCAGCACGCTGGCCTGATAAGTACCGTCGTTGCAGATAATATCGTCGAACGGGATGATGCCGGTGCCCAGCTCGATGCCCGCATCCACCAGCGCGCGGTGGTCAATTCCCAAGGCGGCATTGTAAAAGCCGCGCGAACAGCGGTCCAGGCAGAGCTGCGGGGTGTAGTCGCGGGTCGGGGTGGCTTCGCGGAAGGCCTTGACGGCCGCATCGTGGCGGTAGTATCCCTTGCCGGTATCCGGGTTGCCGTGTCGGCCGAAGTTGGCATAGACCAACCAGCCGTCGGGGGCCACCTTCGGGTCGTTGACGTCCATCACCCAGTATTCCACCTTTTCCCCGGCATACTTCACCTCCACATACGCCGCACCGCCCTTGGCGTCAATCACGCCATAGTGCGAGGAGACATATTTCTTGGCCAGCTTAATGGTTTTGGGAATATTGATGGTATCCAGCAGATGGCAGAAATCCGCCAGCGTCACGCAGACGTCCAGCGCCTCTTTCATCAGGAAGCCGTTGTTGATCTGCTTGCGCTCTTCGGGATCCCAGATGTGGCTGTATGACATCGTGTTCATGATGGAAAACCCTTTCTCGTTGGTGCCGAACCAGGCGACTTTCGGGTTGGGAGCGGTTTGGGAAAGGCCTACCCAGGCATATTTGCCCTCATCATGATAGGAATAGCGCTGCGAGGAGTAAACCCCGGAGCCGTCGGTGTTTTTCCACATCAGCGGGCGGCCGTCTTTCGTCACGCGACCACTGACCACCACGGAGGTGCAGGCAAAGGCGCCGGTCGTTCCCAGAAGGAGCGCCAGCAGAATCAATATCCGTTTCATATCAGTTTACTTACGTTTAGTTACGTTTATTTCTTGACTTCGTGACGAAGCACCATGCCGGAGAGGCTGCCGGTGTAGACGTCATCTTCCACGGCGACCTGGCCGTTGACAATCACATTCTTGAAACCGGTCGCGAAGAGGGTCGGCTCCGCATAGGTTGCGTGCGGGGTAACCTCTTCCGGTTTGAAGATGGTGATGTCCGCAAAGTAGCCCTTGCGGATGAAGCCGCGGTTCTTCAGACCATAGGTTTCAGCCACCTGGCCGGTGCTGCGGCGGATGAAGCGATCCAGCGTCAGCACGCCCTTCTCCACGACGAACTGCTTGATCAGTTCAGCATAAGTACCGGCTGCGCGCGGGTGGGAACCGAAGGAGCCGTCCGTGCAGGACATCACCCAGGGTTGCTGCATGTATTTGGTCAGATCTTCCTCGTTGGCGATGAAGGTGTTGAGGTACGGCGATTTGGATTTGTCCTTCAGCAGTTCGATGATGGCATCCACCGGATTCTTCTTCATCTTGGCTGCGGCTTCAGCCAGCGTCATCTGGGAATATTCGCCGGCATTCTTGCTGATGTAGATGGTCTCTGCACCACCGCGTTCGTACAGAATATCAGGGATTTCCGCCTTGATGCGGGCAAGCTGTTCCGGATCCTTGAAGCGTTCGCGCATCGCTTTCGTACCACCGTCGCGGCACCAAGCCGGCGTAAGCGCAGAGGCCATGCCGATACCGGACGCCAGATAGGGATACTGGTCGGCGGTGACCTTCATACCCTGCTGCTGGTAAGACTCGATCAAGTTGATCACGCTGTCCGCCTTGTACCACTCGGAGCGGCCGAGGCATTTGATGTGCGAGATGTTGACCGGCACGCCGGCGGCCTTGCCGATTTCCAGCGCTTCGCGGATGGAGTTGACCAGACCGATATTGAACTTATTCTCGTTGCGCACGTGGGTGGTATAGATGCCGCCCATCTTGCCCATTTCAGTCATAAGTGCCACGACTTCAGAGGTTTCACTGAAGCAGCCCGGTACATAAAACAGACCCGTGGAAAGACCGAGACTGCCGTCCAGCATCTCCTGACGGACCAGCTCCTTCATCTTTTCCACCTCTTCCGGGGTTGCATAGCGCGCCTCGTCGCCCATCACCTGCTCGCGGATGGTGTTGTGGCCGGTGAAGCTGGCTACGTTGGTTCCGATACCCTGCTCCTCGAGTTTGGCGAAGAAATCGCTGAGCGGATAGCGGCTGCCACCGCACATACCCGGAATGACCGTGGTAACACCCATCCGGAGGTAGGATTCGTTTGCGTGTTGTTTCAGAAGAGTCGGCTCAAGATGGTCGTGCGGATCGATAAAACCCGGGCTCACGACATACCCTTCCGCGTCGATAATTTTAGTCGTTTTGCACTTCTTTTGGATGTCCGGATCGGCCGCTCCGACATAGACCACTTTTTCATCGGAGATGACGACGTCCGCCTTGTAAGAAGGGGCCTCCGAACCGTCGTAAAGCGTACCTCCAACGATCAAAATATCCCCCTCTGCAGGCACCTGAGGGCCACATCCAACAAGGGCTAACAAAAGTGTTACAAAAGTGGATACAATAGCAATTTTCTTCATATTATTGGGCTTTTTGAATTTTTCTGAGAACGGTGGTCATACTGATCTTCTTGGAAACGATGTCATGAAGATCGGAAATCGGGACTCTTTCCTGCGTCATTGTGTCCCTATCGCGGATTGTAACACAATTGTCACCCAAAGTGTCGTGATCAATGGTGATACAGTAGGGTGTTCCGATCGCATCCTGGCGCCGATAGCGCTTTCCAATCGAGTCTTTTTCGTCATATTGGCAGTTGAAATCGAATCGCAGCATGTCCAGAATTTCACGCGCCTTTTCGGGAAGTCCGTCCTTCTTGACGAGGGGCAAAATGGCCAGCTTCACCGGGGCGATACAAGCCGGCAGACAGAGGACCACTCGCTCTTCTCCACCTTCGAGCTGCTCTTCCGTGTAAGCGGCCGAGAGGATGGCCAGGAACATTCGGTCCAGACCGATCGAGGTCTCGATGACATACGGCGTATAGCTTTCACCGGTCTCCGGATCGAAATACTGGATCTTGCGTCCGCTGAACTTCTGGTGCTGTCCCAAGTCGAAATCCGTGCGGGAGTGCACTCCCTCGAGCTCTTTGAAGCCAAACGGGAACTCAAATTCGATATCCGTAGCCGCGTTGGCGTAGTGTGCGAGCTTCTCGTGATCGTGGAAACGATACTTCTCGTCGCCCAATCCGAGCGCCTTGTGCCAGGAGAGACGGGTCTCCTTCCACGCTTTAAACCAGCGCATTTCCTCGCCGGGGCGCACAAAGAACTGCATTTCCATCTGCTCAAACTCGCGCATACGGAAGATAAACTGACGCGCCACAATCTCGTTGCGGAAGGCTTTGCCGATCTGCGCAATACCGAAGGGAATCTTCATGCGGCCCGTTTTCTGCACATTCAAAAAGTTGACAAATATGCCCTGGGCAGTCTCAGGACGTAGATAAATGGTTCCCACGCCGCCATCCACATTACCCAGCTGGGTGCTGAACATCAGGTTGAACTGACGCACCTCCGTCCAGTTTTTCGTGCCGGAAATCGGGCAAGCGATTTCACAGTCGATGATAATCTGACGCAGCGCTGCAAGGTCGTTCTTCCCGAGCGCCTCAGTCATCCGGGCATGCACTTCGTCCCATTTTGCCTGGTTGCGGAGCACATTCGGATTGGTAGCGCGGAACTGCGCCTCATCAAAAGCATCGCCAAAACGCTTGCGACCCTTCTCCACCTCCTTGTTGTTTTTCTCCTCCAATTTTGCGAGATAATCCTCGATCAGGACGTCTGCACGGTATCTTTTCTTGGAATCCTTGTTGTCAATCAACGGATCGTTGAAGGCACCCACATGACCGGAAGCCTCCCAAATGCGGGGGTGCATAAAGATGGCCGAGTCGATACCCACGATGTTGTCGTTCAGGTGGACCATGGACTCCCACCAGTATTTCTTGATATTGTTCTTCATCTCCACGCCGTTCTGGCCGTAATCATAGACAGCGCTCAGGCCATCGTAAATTTCGCTGGAGGGAAAGATGAATCCGTATTCCTTGGCATGCGCCACCAGATTCTTGAAAGCTTCTTCCTGTGTCATAAGGTATTACGTTGTTTTATATTGTCTAATAATATGCGTACGAAGGGCCGCGATACAACCTGCGGATGTGGGATGGTCAGGCGGTCTGTATGTATTTCTAAATCATTGTAAATCAGTATATCTATATCTATCGTGCGGTCCTCATAAACCCGCTTTCCGGTGACAGGATCATACGCCGGTGCGTGGTGCGGACGGCCCAGTTTTTCCTCGATCCCCTGACAGAGATCCAGCAGCGCCTCCGGCGCGATATCGCTCTCAAAACCAACGACTTGGTTCAAAAAAGCAGGGCCGGTAAACCCGATCGCTTCGGTCTCCAGGAGGCAGGAACAAATCAGGCTGACATTCAATTCTTCTGCGAGCAATTCTCGTGCAACGCGCAGATTTTCAGCACGATCGCCAAGATTTGAACCCAGGGAAAGGAAGATCATTTTTTAAAGAACTAGTACATATTCAGCATCAGGCGGGCCTCTTCACTCATTCGCTCCGGGGTCCATTCCGGCTCAAAAACCAACTGCACATCCACGTCTGAGACGGCCCGAACCGCGAAAACACCATTGCGCACTTGCTCCACCACCTCGTCGGCAATCGGGCAGTTGGGGGCGGTCAGCGTCATCGTGATGGAAACCTTGGTGCCCTCTATCTTGATATCGTAAATCAAACCCAACTCATAGACATCTACAGGAATCTCAGGGTCATATACCTGCTTCAGCGCGGCAATCACCGCCTCCCTGTCGACACTCTCAACTTGTGTATTATCTTGATTCATAGCCTAATGCATAGAGTTTGATTTGTTTGATCATCGCCACCAGACCGCCAGCGCGCGTGGGGGACAAATTCTCTTTCAAACCGGTTTGATCAATAAAAGAGAAGTCCGATGCGAGGATATCCGCCGGTTTTTGTCCGCTGTAAACCCTGATTAACAGGGAGATGATACCCTTTGTAATGATGGCGTCGCTGTCGGCTTTAAAATAGAGCCGATCTTCCTTCATCTCGCAGGCCAGCCACACGCGGGACTGGCAACCATTGATCAGGTTGTCGTCGATCTTGTCTTTTTCATCAATCAAGGGGAGCGACTTGCCTAACTCAATGATATACTCATACTTATCCAGCCACTCGTCAAAGACGGAAAACTCTTCGATGACCTCGTTCGACAGCTCTTCTATTGTTTTTATTGTGCTCATTATCAATTATTTCAACATTTTAACCGCGCGCTGCAGCCCCGCCACGAAAGCCTCGGCTTCCGCCATTGTATTATAAGGTAGGAACGATGCGCGCAGCATGCCGCGGTCGGAAAAACGCCGTACGAGCGGCTCCGCACACATCCAGCCGGAGCGCACGGCAATCCCCAGTTTGTCCAGAATCTGCGCCAGATCCGAAGGATGCGTCCCTTCTACCGTCAGCGAGAAGAGCGGAATCTTGGTTGAAAGATCATCCGGCAGACCGAAGATCCGGAGACCGTCGATGCGCGGAAGCGCCTCCGCCAAATAGGCCACGATCGCGCGATCCTGCGCCTTCACATCTGCGCTATGTCGCAAAGTATCAGCAAGTTCCAGAGCGGGGACAAAGCAGGCCTGACCCGTGAAATTCGGGGTGCCGGCCTCATATTTGAGCGGCAGTGTATTATAGGTTGTGCGCGCAAAGGAGACGGTATCCACCATATCCCCGCCACCCATGTAGGGCGGCATCTCCTCCAGGAAGCGCCGCTTGCCATAGAGAATACCCGTGCCGGTGGGTGCGTAGATCTTATGGCCGGAGAAGATATAAAAATCGCAGTCCAGCGTCTGCACGTCGCATGTCGCGTGCACCACGCCCTGCGCACCGTCCACCGCCACCGGAATCCCTTTCGCATGCGCCGCAGCGATGATTTCCTGCATCGGGTTTACAACGCCCAACACATTGGATATCTGCGCAATAGAGACTAGTTTTACGCGGTTTGTGAGGCGTTTTTCAACCTCCGCTACGGAAAGCGTGCCGTCTTCTTCAACCGGAACCACCACCAGTTCCGCTCCGGTCCGCTCGCAGGCCAGCTGCCAGGGAACGATGTTGGAATGGTGCTCCGCCTCGCTGATGAGAATCTGGTCTCCCTTCTGTATATAACGCGCTGAGAAACAGGTTGCAAGAAGATTAAAAGCCGCGGTGGCTCCGCTGGTGAAAACCACGCAACCAACCGCCGGATCCACGTTCAGAAAACGCTCCACCGCGCTCCGGCCGGCCTCATACCGATTCGTAGCATCCACGCTCAATTTGTGCACGGCGCGATGGATATTCGCATTCTCGCGTTCACCCAACTGCGCCTGCAGGGCAAGCACGCCGGCGGGCCGCTGAGCGGTTGCAGCGTTGTCCAGATAGATCAACGGACGACCGTAAACCGTGTTTTGCAGGCCCGGAAACTGGTTTCGAATATCGGATGCAAGGTTGCTCATATAAACTGCGAAGTTAGCAATTTTCGCTATATTTGTGGACTAATCCACGGGTATTATGTACGAATATATCACCGGAAGACTGATCGACCTGAACCCTGAAGAAGCCATCGTGGAAGCTGGTGGTTTCGGTTACAAAATCATCATTTCGCTGACCACCTATACCAAGCTGAACGAGGCTGGTTCTGAGGCTGTTAAGCTCTACCTGTACCATCAGGTCAAAGAGGACGACGAGAACCTTTTCGGCTTCTTCGACAAACATGAGCGGGCCCTCTTCCTGCTGCTGATATCCGTTTCCGGCGTGGGTGCGGCCACCGCCTGCGGCATTCTTTCCGCCCTTTCGGCCGACGAACTCACGGAGGCCATCATCACCCAGGATGTGAACCGCATCAAAAAGGTCAAAGGAATCGGCCTGAAGACCGCCCAGCGCTTGATTTTGGAGCTGAAAGACAAACTTTCCGGAGGAATGGCGGGCGATTTCCAGTTCGGAGATTCCCCTGCCGCAGCTGCCAGTCCGGTCCGCGCAGAGGCGTGCAGCGCACTCACTATGCTTGGATTCCAAAAGGCTGCAGCTGAGAAGGTTGTGGACGCTGTCCTCAAGGAAAGCCCTGGCCTTTCCGTTGAAGAGGTGATCAAGCGAAGCTTGAAAATGCTCTGATTCGGGAGTTTTTTGTACTTTTGCCCTGTCTATTCTTAGGTTATTTTTTAAAACCAATACAATGAACGTTCCTACCAATCTTAAGTACACCAACGATCACGAATGGGTGAAAGTTGATGGCAATGTTGCTACTGTCGGTATCACGGATTTCGCTCAGAGTGAGCTCGGTGACATCGTTTTCGTGGACATCCAGACCGAGGGTGAAGAGCTCGGCAAAGGTGAAGTTTTCGGAGCCATCGAGGCTGTGAAGACCGTTGCTGACGCATTCATGCCGGTTTCCGGTAAGGTTATCGAGGTGAATGCAGACCTCGAGGGTGCTCCCGAAACAGTCAACAGTGATCCGTACGGCGCAGGCTGGATGATCAAGGTCGATATGACCAACCCTGCCGAGCTGAACGAGCTGCTGGACGCCGCACAGTATCAGCAAATTATCTAATTATCAATACTTTACATGGAAATTAATCGCGTTTTCGATTACCTCGAAAACCTGAAGAAATTTGCCCCGTGTGATGATATCCTTGCCCGGAAATTCCAGGGCAAGTGGATCAAATACAGCATCGATGAATACATCGAGAATGCACACCTGGTGGCATGCGGTCTTCTGGCTTTGGGGTATAAAGAGGGCACGAAAGTGGTCTCTCTTTGCAACAACCGCCCGGAGTGGAACTTCCTGGATATGGGTGTTACGCTGGCTCACATGATCCACGTCCCCGTCTACAGTACCCTCAGCGCGGATGAATACAGCTACATTTTTGACCATTCCGATGCGGAAGTCATCGTCATCGGCAACCTGAACCTTTATAAAAAAGTGATTCCGGTTATCGAGAAGATGAACCGCGAGGTGAAGGTAATCCTGATGGACTCCGCCGACAGCCTCTTCTGCTTCCAGGATCTCTACGAAAAAGGCCGCGAGAACCGCGAGGCCGGTGAAGAGATTATCAAGCAGAATATCAAGAACATAGGCCCTGATGAGGTGGCTAGTATCATCTATACCTCCGGTACCACCGGCACCCCTAAAGGCGTGATGCTGACCCACCGGAACCTCACATTCGACGCCCATACGCACGCCGTGCGCCAGACCAAGAACAGCAGCCATATCATGGTCAGCTTCCTGCCGCTCTGCCATGCGTATGAACGCACTATGAACTATGAGTATCAGGAGCTGGGTATCCGCACCTACTACGCAGAGAGCCTGGGTACGGTTGCAGCCGACCTAAACGACTGTCACGCAGACGGTTTCTGCGCGGTTCCGCGCGTCTTGGAACTGATGTACGGCAAGTTTGAAGCAGCCGCCAAGAGCCTTAAGGGCATCAGCAAAAAGATCTATCTGAAGGCTTGGGATTTCGCCAACAACTTCGACAATTACAATACAAAGTGGTGGTATCTCAAAAAGCTGAAAATCTACGATAAGCTGGTCTACAGCAAGTGGAGAGCCAATTTGGGCGGCCACGAGATGCTGGTTGTTTCCGGCGGATCTTCCATCCAGGGCAAGATTGTCCGCACCTTCAACGCCGCTAAACTGTATATCTTCGAGGGTTATGGTATGACCGAGGCTTCCCCGGTTATTGCCGTGAACAGCCCTGCTGATAAATACAACAAAATCGGCACCGTAGGCAAGGCAATTGATGGTTCTGAATTAAGCTTTGCACCTGATGGAGAGATACTTACGCGCGGTCCGCACGTGATGAAGGGCTACTACAAAGATCCTGAGGCAACCGCTGCCGTGATCGATGAAGAAGGCTGGCTTCACACGGGTGATATCGGTTACCTGGTAGAGGGTGAATACCTGAAGATCACGGACCGTAAGAAGGAGATTTTCAAGCTCTCTTCCGGTAAGTATGTAGCCCCGCAAACCATTGAAACCCAGCTTAAAACCTCTCCTTATGTGGATAATTCCATCATCGTGGGTGAGAACCAGAAGCTGGTGGCAGCCATCATTATTCCGAACTTCAACCGCTTGAAAGATTTCGCCGCAGAGAAGAATGTTCGTTATGAAAACAACGAGGATCTGCTCACGAAGGCTGAAATTATTCAAGTGATGCGCAACGTGGTGGATGAGGTGAACAAAAACCTCGCGCCGCACGAGAACATCAAGAAGTATCGCCTGATCAACGACGAGTGGACGCCCAGCAACAACATGCTGTCGCAGACGCTCAAGCTGAAGCGCCGCAACATTGTGGCTAAATACAAAACGGTGATTGAAGAATTGTTCGCAAATTAACCGTTTTTAGGCGATTCCAGCGCTTTTTAGAGGGTTCTGCGTTCCACGTGGAACCCTCTTTCTTAACGCCCAAAATAGACCAATAAAACGGCAATATCGGCCGGTGAAACACCGGATATCCGGGAGGCCTGCGAGATCGTCTTAGGGCGGTAACGCTCCAGTTTAATGCGGCATTCTATTGAGAGGGCTGTCAGCTTGGAAAAATCGAAATCATCAGGAATTTTGACGTTTTCCAGCCGCAAAATCTTATCTGCCAGCCGCCGCTCCCGCTCGATATATCCTTTATACTTAATGGCTATTTCCGCCGCCTCCAGAATCTCATCTTTCAGCTGCTGGATAATAAACGCTTTATCCGCCGTATGATTCTCACGGAAAGGAATCATTTGAAGCAACTGAGAACTCTCGGATTTTTGCCCCAGATTACCCACCTCTTCTTGAAGTTGATTCTGGATTCGCTCATCAATTTCCGAGAATGTTCCACGAGGAACAATTTTCAAAATGTCGCGGATAGAGGTATCTGGACGCGTTAAAATTTCAGAAACTTTCTTTGATGAAGTGAGCGGCGTGGAGCCAATGGATTCAAGATAAGGATTGGCGTTTTCCGGCTTCACAGAGACCGTTTCTGCTGCATTGGTATAAGCGCGAACTGCCTCATACTTTGTCTGCATCACACGATAGCGATATGCATCTGCCAAACCCAACGAGTGAGCCTTTTCCGTCAACCGTAGATCTGCATCATCCTGGCGCAACAAGATACGATACTCCGCACGCGAGGTAAACATCCGATAAGGTTCATCCACCCCTTTGGTGATGAGATCATCTATCAAAACACCGATATATGCCTCGTCTCGCTTCAGCACAAAAGGATCGCGCTCAACGAGCTTCAGATGCGCGTTGATACCCGCCATCAAACCCTGCGCTGCGGCCTCCTCATAACCTGTCGTACCATTGACCTGGCCCGCCAGAAAGAGGTTTTCCACCACACTGGACTCCAGGGTAGCGTGCAGTTGCGTGGGATCAAAAAAGTCATATTCCACCGCGTAGGCCGGCCTGAAAATGCGGATATTATCAAACCCTTTGATGGCCCGCAAGGCGTGCATTTGAACATCCAGCGGCAGCGAAGAAGAGAAGCCCTGGAGGTAATATTCATACGTATCCCAACCTTCCGGTTCTAGGAATAGCTGGTGCGCATCCTTGCCGGCAAAGGTCCTCAACTTATCCTCAATAGAGGGGCAATAGCGCGGGCCGATACCCGTGATTTTGCCCGTAAAGAGGGGTGAATCATTGAATCCGCTCTCCAGAATGGCATGAACCTCAGGATTGGTATGAACAATATAACAGTTCTTCTGAGGGTGCCCGTTTTGAATCGCTGTCGGATAAGGCAGGTAGGAAAAGCGAGCCGGGTTCTCATCGCCGGGTTGCATTTCCAGTTTGGAAAGATCGATGGATCGAACATCGACGCGCGGCGGAGTGCCGGTCTTCATTCGGTCGGACTTCAGGCCGATCGAAACGAGCTGCTCGGTCAAACCGTGAGAAGCAAGCTCCCCGATTCTTCCGCCTTCCGCATCTTCGCGACCGATGAAGAGTCGCCCGTTCAGGAAGGTGCCCGCCGTCAGAATAACGATTTTAGCCGAAAATTCTGCGCCCATCGACACGCGAACACCGGAAATTTTGGATTCTCGGAACGTTATTTCTGTGACAAAATCTTGCCAAATATCTAATTTACAGGTACTTTCGAGAATATAACGCCAGTTCAGGGAGAAGCGCATTTTATCACATTGTGCGCGTGGACTCCACATCGCCGGACCCTTTGAGCGGTTGAGCATCCGAAATTGGAGTGTGGAGGCGTCGGTCACCACACCGCTCCATCCGCCGAGCGCATCGATCTCCCGAACAATCTGTCCTTTGGCAATGCCGCCCATCGCCGGATTGCAAGACATCTGTGCGGTCTTGTTCATATCCATGGTGATGAGAAGGACGCGCGATCCGAGTCGGGCCGCAGCGACAGCCGCCTCGCAACCGGCATGTCCGGCGCCGATGACGATGATATCGTACGTGGCGGTGATCATTTCTTAGCCGTTTCGGTCTGTAACTTCTGCCAAAGATCGAGCGCCAGGTTCTCCTGCGCGCGCATCTCTTTCTGGAGGCGGGCCGAGGTATCGTCAAAACCGATCAGATGCAGCAGGCCGTGCGCGATCACGCGATGCAGCTCGCGATCCAGCCCTTCTCCGTAAGCCTCAGCGTTATAGCGGACCGTATCGATACTGATGTAGATGTCGCCCGAGAGGGCATTTTTGGGGTAGATCCCGGCATAATCCGGGGCACTGTCAAAGGTAATAATGTCCGTCAGATAGTCGTGCCCCAGGTATTTCTTATTGATTTCCAGCAGATAAGGGTCGCTGCAAAAAATATAGTTCAGCGCACCGGTCCGACGGCCGTTACGGATTGCAATCTCCTTCAACCATTTGGAAACCAAACGCTTCTGTTTTAAACAAAAATTTGTGTCTTCTGCGTAATAAGAGATCATAACCGAGCAATTCTGGCACAAAATTAGCAAGTTTATCAACAAAAAGTTGTTGAAAAGAGTTTTAATTCGTACTTTTGGGCACTTATAAGTCCAAGACTACAAAAATTACACATAGTATGGAAGTCAAGAAAACCCCTAAAGCTGATCTTCAGAACAAGAAGACGCTTTTCCGTGAAATCGGTCTCGTTGCCGTTCTCGGTATTCTCCTTCTGGCGTTCGAGTGGTCCACCTCTGAGAAGCAGGAAACCATCAATCTGACCCAGGATGCAGTTGCTGTTGAAGAGGAGATTATCCCTGTAACGCAGGAGCAGCAGGAACTCCCTCCGGAGATGCCGAAGATTCCGGTACTCTCTGATGTCATCGACATTGTGGATGACGACATCGAAATCAAGGATGACCTGTTGATCAACCTTGAGGATACGCACGAAGGTGTCGTGATCCAGGATTACGTTGCCGAGGTGGTTGAAGAGGTGGTTGAAGAGGAAGCCATTCCGTTCGCACTCGTGGAGGAAAAACCTGGTTTCCAGGGTGGTGACCCGAACGCATTCTCCAAATGGGTGAACAGCCGCCTGGTCTATCCTGAAATTGCTAAGGAAAACGGTGTGCAGGGTAAAGTTACCCTCCAGTTTACGGTGAATACCGACGGTTCCGTCAGCAATGTCAAAGTCCTTCGTGGTGTGGACCCTTCACTTGACAAAGAGGCTGTGCGTATCGTCTCGAGTTCCCCTAAGTGGACCCCGGGTAAGCAGCGCGACAAAGCTGTGAAGGTAACCTACACCTTCCCTGTGATCTTCCAGCTGAGATAAGCTATTAGAGAACAGGTTGTTTCATAAGCTCTACCACCTCCAGGACCGGTAGAGCTTTTACTTTATACCCACGGTAACCGGAGACATCCTTTCCAGCGAAAAGGGAGTTCCACAGCGCCTCTTCCGTAGCCTCGACGGCCGCCTCAAAGAGCGGAGACATGGCATCGTTGTGAAGAAGGGTAGGATAGTACATCGAGGTACTTTCGTTGATGAGATTATCCGGATAATTGGAAATGGCAATTACATAATCACCACTACCGTTGGAGGCAAAGGAACCTGTCTTGGCGAGTCCCATGAAGACACGCTTGGCCATACGCTCCAGATTACGGGCATCCACAGGCGCATTGGTGATGAGAACCATCATGCAGGAGCCGTCGGGATTTTCCTGCGCCTTGGTTTCCACATCGTTCTTATAGCTGTAAACACCCAGTTTCCGACCTACCTGCACGCCGTTGATTTCCAGAATACCGCCGTAATTGCTCTGTACCAGCACGCCCACCGTATATCCGCCGAGCGATGCGGGAAGCACGCGTGAAGAGGTGCCTATTCCACCCTTAAAACCGAAGCATACAGTGCCTGTTCCCGCTCCGACGGGTCCTTCTTCCACCGGACCGCTCTTTGCCTTTGAAATGGCCTCTAAAACGTGTTTCTGCGTGACTGCGCGAGCGCGGATATTACTGAGTTTACCATCATTCGTTTCTCCCACCACCGAGTTCACCGAACGAACCTTCTCATTACCCTTCTGATTGAGGGTATAGGTAATCAAACCTTCAATGCCCTGAGCCACCGAAAGGGTGTTCGTGAGAATCACCGGTGTTTCTATATTACCCAGTTCCTGGATCTGGCTGATACCCGCCATTTTTCCGAATCCGTTACCTACGAAAACAGCGGCCGGACATTTCCATTTGAAGAGATTTCCTTCGTGCGGAAGAATAGCTGTAACGCCGGTATGAATTTCCTCTCCTTTATTGATGGTAACGTGACCTACACGCACGCCCGGAACATCGGTAATTGCGTTATTTTCACCAGGTTGGAAGATACCCGGACAAATTCCGTAGTCGCGCAGGCGACCCTCGGAAAAACCGATTACGCAGATAAAAATCAATAATACGGAAAGCAATACTCTCTTCATGGCGGAAAACAAATGATGATTCTAAATACAAAGATAAGTTCTAATTTTGTAAAAAAATATCTCGTGGAAGAATTGGAAAACAAAAATGAGACCGCGGTCTTCGTGGCAGTGAGTCCGGATGTGCAAAGCGACAGACAGGTCAATGAATATCTGGATGAATTGATATTCCTTGCCACCACAGCCGGTGTGACGGGAGAAAAACGCTTTATCCAGCACCTGGATCACGCCAATTCCCGGACTTTTGTGGGACCCGGCAAGTTGGAAGAAATCAAGGAATACGTCCACGAAAACGAGATTACCTATATCATATTCGACGACGAACTCTCTCCCTCCCAGATGCGGAACATTGAGAAAGAGGCCGGTTGTCAGGTAGTGGACCGCACGGGTTTGATTCTGGATATCTTTGCTCAGCGGGCCCAGACTGCTTATGCTAAAACTCAGGTAGAACTTGCTCAATATCAATATCTTTTACCGCGTCTCACCGGTATGTGGACCCACTTGGAGCGGCAGCGGGGCGGCAAGGGAGGTCTCAATATGCGTGGTCCAGGTGAAAGTCAGCTGGAAATTGACCGCCGTATCGTACTCGACAGAATCAAGAAACTCAAACTTCAGCTGACCAAAATTGACCGCCAGATGATCTCCCAGCGCAGCAACCGCGGAACCATGAAACGCGTTGCGCTGGTGGGATATACTAATGTAGGTAAAAGCACCCTGATGAATCAGCTCGCAAAGAGTGACGTTTTTGCTGAAAACAAACTTTTTGCAACCCTGGATACCACTGTACGTAAGGTAGTTATAGATAATATACCGTTCCTGCTCAGCGATACGGTAGGTTTTATCCGCAAGCTGCCTACCCAGCTGATCGAATCCTTCAAGAGCACCCTGGATGAGGTTCGCGAAGCGGATATCCTCCTCCATGTGGTAGATATCTCTCACCCGGGATTCGATGACCAGATCAAGGTCGTCAATAAAACACTGCACGACATTGGCGCTGGTAATAAGCCTTGTCTAATGATTTTCAATAAGATAGACGCTTATACCTTTGAAGAATACGACGATTTTTCCCTGGAAGAGCGCACCTCGCGCAACTTCACCCTCGAGGAGTTTGAGAACTCCTGGATGTCCAAGGAAAATACCCCCAGTATCTTTATCTCAGCCAAAGACCGTACGAACCTGGATCATCTGCGAGCAACCCTGATGAAAATGATCAACAGTTAAATGAAATATTATAAAGAGTTTTTATGAAAAACTTCTTCTTTTATTATTGCGCTGTTGAAATGTTCATAAAATTGAAAAAGCCTTCCCGGTTTAACTGGAAATGCTTTTTTAGTAATGAACAGTTGTTAATTATCTCTTGAAAAAAGAACAATAAACAAATTTTCGGTATTCGGATAATTTTTTAAGGATGTTACGATTTTTAAAAATTATATCCGTTTATCAACATTTGTTCAGCCAAGAAATGAACAAACCTTTTCATAGGTATCCGCTTCCGCTTCTATGAAGGAGAGATGTCCGGTGCCGGGCTGCATCACGAACTGAACCCTCGGGAATAACTCTTTCATCCGGTTGAAAACCTCAAGAGAAAGGAACGGATCCTGGTCTCCACCCAAGAGAAGGGTGGGTATGGAGTTTTTTTTGAGCCACTCTTCCTGGGACGGACGCACCATCATACCGAGTACGGATGCGATGATTCCCTCCGGAAAATGGGTTTCACACAGTTCCAGTGTCTCGCGTATCTTGTCATCATGGGTGCGCAACTGATCCGGATGGTACATTCTGGGAATGGAATAGGCCGCCAGGGTTTCCAGTTTTCCGCTGCGGATAATACTGATTTCGCGTTTGCGGTCTTCCGATTTTTCAGGCAGGTCGGCAAAGGGGTTTGAGTTGAAAAGAATCAGTTTTTCAAAACGCTCCGGGTATCGGTTGCAACACATGAGCGCGATATATCCACCCAAAGAATGTCCGCCAATAAAAGCCTTGTCAACCAGACATTTATCCAAAATATCCCGCACAACATCCGCGCAAAATTCCATGGTATTGACGCTCTGTCCGTCCGATCCGGCGGGAGCAGAATCGGTCAATCCGTGGCCGGGTAAATCCAGTCGGATGACGCGATAATGCTTCTCCAGCAGCGCAGCAAATTCAGACCAGATATAAAAGGTTTCGAGGTAGCCGTGCAGGAGAACGATGACTGGTTTGCCGGTTCCCCGCTGCGGGTGATCTTCAGAATCGCAAAGATGGACGGTGATACCGCCGGCGGTTGCGAAATACTCCATAATAAACCGTGTTTCAGTTTCTGTATAGCGACAAAGATAGACAATTTCCAAAAACTTGGTATTATCAGCGATTTTTGAGAAATTTGCGTATGAAATGACAGAATGATGGAAGAGAATTTCAATCCCCGAACCGAGTCCGCGCTCAAAGAGAGCAATTATGAGGGACAGATCCGGCCCAAGGAATTCGCCGAGTTTGCCGGTCAGGACAAAAATCTGGAGAACCTGAAGATTTTTGTCAAAGCGGCGCTACTTCGCGGCGAGGCGCTGGACCATGTGCTGTTCCACGGCCCTCCGGGTCTCGGTAAAACCACGCTGGCCAATATCGTTGCCAACGAACTGGGTGTCAATATGAAAGTTACATCGGGTCCGGTGCTCGACAAGCCGGGTGACCTGGCGGGACTGCTGACCTCGTTGGACACGGGCGACGTACTCTTTATTGATGAGATTCACCGCCTTTCACCGGTCGTGGAGGAGTATCTTTATTCCGCGATGGAGGACTATCGGATCGATATTATGGTGGATAAAGGACCGGGTGCGCACAGCATCCAGATCAATATAAATCCCTTCACCTTGATCGGCGCCACCACCCGCAGCGGTCTGCTGACCTCACCGCTTCGCGCCCGTTTCGGGATCAAATGCCACCTGGAATACTACGATGCGGATGTGCTTTTCAAAATTGTAAAGCGTTCCGCCGGCATTCTGGATATAGAAATTGAAGATCAGGCCGCGAAGGAAATTGCGCTTCGCAGCCGCGGTACGCCGCGAATCGCCAATGCACTCCTGCGCCGGGTCCGCGACTTTGCCCAGGTGAAAGGAAATGGTGTTATTACACTGGAAATCACCAAGATGGCGCTCGATGCTCTGAATATTGACAAACGGGGGCTCGGCTCCATCGATAATAAGATACTGACTACGCTGATTGAGAAGTTCAAGGGTGGTCCGGTGGGCGTCGGCACGCTGGCCACCGCCATCAGTGAGGATTCCGGCACCCTGGAGGAGGTTTACGAACCCTTCCTGATCAAGGAGGGCTTCCTGACCCGCACGCCTCGTGGCCGCGTGGTTACAGATCTGGCATACAAACATTTAGGATTAACCCGCGCCGATGCGGATACAACGCTATTTTAAAAAAACGCAGTCGATTATGAAAAAAACAACCCTGCTGATCGGCTTGCTGGCTATTCTTTGTGTATTCTTCGCGGAGAATTGCCGCGCCTGCACTTCCGCCATTATTTCCGGTCGATTGACCCCTGATGGCCGTCCGCTGCTCTGGAAACACCGCGATACGGGCGAGCTGAACAACCGTGTGGACTATATTGCACGAAACAAAAATGTTAAATATGCGTTTATAGCTGTTGTAAACGCGGTTCCGGATGAGCAGGAGGCGTGGATGGGAACCAACGAAACCGGCTTCTCCATCATCAATACCGCCTCCTCCAACATGCATAAATACAAGGAGGACAGCAACGACCAGGAAGGCATCGTGATGTACAAGGCGCTGGCTTGCTGCCGTACCCTCGCTGATTTTGAGGCGTTTCTGGAGAAGAATAAACCGCTGGGCGTGGAGACCAACTTTGGCGTGATTGATGCCGAGGGCGGTGCCGCTTACTATGAGACCAACAGTTACGACTGGACCAAGCAGGATATCAACGACCCGACGGTCGCACCCCTGGGCTATAAGGTCTACACCAACTTCTCGCCTACGGGCAAGGTGGATGGCGGTGGCGGATACATTCGCTATGCTACGGCCGACAACACCTTCCGTACGCGCGTGCTGAGCGGCAGCCAGGTCACCCCGCAGTGGATTTTCGACAATCTTTCCCGTAATTACTCCCACCCGATCCTGGGTGTGGATCTTCGCAAAGATCTCTCCGCAGCGCCGAATGGATGGATCTATGATATGGACTTTATCCCGCGCAAGAGCACGGCCTCTTCCGCCGTCATCAAAGGTGTGAAGAAGGGTGAAAACCCGCTGCTCACCACCATGTGGGTTGTGCTGGGTTATCCGCCTGTATCTGTGGCCGTTCCTACCACGGTGGCCGCCGGCAAGGATCAGCCCGCCGTCGTGAGCCGCATCAGTGACAAAGAGGAAACCTGCCCCATCAGCAATGCCGCCATGGCGCGCCGCGCAAAGGTCTTCCCCATCAAGCGGGGCAGCGGCCCGAGCTATGTACACTTCTCCGAGGTTTGCAATGCGGAGGGAACGGGTTATCTGCAGCGCCTCGCTCCAATCGAGAAGGCCATCTTTGAGGCGTTCGATGCGCTTCAGGCTAAGTGGTATGCTGCCGGAAAGCCGGATGCTGCGGCCCTGAAGGCCCTCTACAGCACCCTTGATTTTGGTCTGGATGTCCAGTAGTACGGAATCAAATACAATTGCCGCGCCGCGGATTGCCGCCTTCACCCTCTCGGCGAAGGCGGTGTGGATAGCTTCAGCCCTCATGGCGCTCAAGCGTCCGGGGCTACACGTGCTGGTGGCGGACAGTAAAAAGAGCGCCTATTTCCTTTCGAGCGACCTCTACAACTTTTTCGGGGACGACACAGTCTTTCTCTTCCCCGCCTCTACCGACAAGTCGGAAACCAAAACCGCGACCGCCAAGGTGCAGCGTACCGCCGCGCTTTCCATGGTGACAGCCATGAAGGATGGCGGCAATCCGGACGATCTTTTCGATTTTGAAACGGCCCTCGCGCAGGCCACCTTCAACCTGGCGGCGCTGAGCACCCCTTCTTCAACTCCGGCCAAGATTCTGGTGACCTATCCGGAGGCCTTGGCGGAAAAAGTGCTCAAAAAGAGCAAAACGCGCGCCTCCATTCTCCAAATTTCCCGCGGAGAGAAGCTCTCACACGACTTTATAACAGAGTTGTTGTTTACAAACGGGTTCAAACGGGCCGATTTTGTATCGGAACCGGGAGAATTCGCGGTACGAGGCGGTCTGATCGACATTTTTTCCTTTTCGGACAACCAACCCTATCGCGTGGATTTCTTCGGTGAAGAGGTGGACTCCATCCGCCGTTTCGATGTCAACACCCAATTCTCCACCACTGAGCTGGAGCGGGTGGAAATCTTCCCGGACCTTACCCGGAACCACGCGGAGAACGAATATGTAGATTTTGAAACCATCCTTCCGAAGGGCACCGTCCGTTGGGATCTGACGGAAGCCGAACTGGCCACCCCCGGCGAAGCGACGGTCATCCCCCAACCCACCTTCAACAAGAACTTTGAGATTCTGGCTGGAGATATCGAGGAGAAACTCTCCGAGGGCTACACGGTTACCATCCTCAGCCCGAACGAATCGCAAACCCTTCGCCTTCAACAGATTCTGCGCGACATCGGCACCGGGGCCCGCCCCAGATTCCTGCCACTTTCGCTTCACGAGGGCTACGTTGATAAAACCTCGCGCAACTGTTTCTATACGGACCACCAGATCTTTGAGCGTTACCACAAGATCAAGGTCCGCCGGCAGGTGGAAAAGAGTGAGCGGCTGACCATCAACGATTTGACCTCGATGCAGTTGGGGGACTACGTGGTGCATATCGATCACGGCGTAGGACGCTTTGGCGGTCTGGTCAAAACCCATATCGGCGGACGCGTGCAGGAGGCCATCAAGCTGGAGTATCGCGACAACGACGTAATCTTCGTCTCCATCCACGGCATCCATCGCATCTCCAAATACCGCTCGCGCGACGATGAGCCCCCCAAGATTTACAAGCTTGGCACCAAAGCGTGGGAAAACCTGAAATCCGCCACCAAGGCCAAGGTCAAGGATATCGCCAAAGATCTGATCCAACTCTACTCCCAGCGGCAGCAGTCGCAGGGGTTCGCCTTCTCGGCGGACACCTACCTGCAGCAGGAGCTCGAATCCTCCTTCCTCTTTGAGGATACGCCGGATCAGGTGAAGGCCACCCTCGCCGTCAAGGAGGATATGGAGAGCGTCCATCCGATGGACCGTCTGATCTGCGGCGATGTAGGCTTCGGAAAGACCGAAATCGCCGTCCGGGCAGCCTTCAAGGCAGTTTGCGACAGCAAGCAGGTGGCCGTCC
>JAEEGL013687089.1_pt1 | contig 26416 bp, 20 predicted proteins | sample 9134231 | NCBI WGS metagenome assembly JAEEGL01 (sample SAMN16246548, study PRJNA631951) | gut metagenome | biome: gut microbiome; feature: rumen; material: fiber-attached | host: Bos | place: Iran: Karaj | collected 2018-10
ATACTCCAGGCTGAGGTAGGACGGACAATAGATTTTACCGGCCGCTGCCATACGCACGTCCGCCCTTCCTGCCTCATCGGGGAAAAGGTACCAGCCCTGGCGGATGCGCAGGATTTTTTCCTCGCCCTTCCAGCGCCGGAGGTTGGAGGAAAGGCTGTTGTCGCTGCTTCTCTCTATACTGTTCAAGGAAAAAACACCTTGCCCCGAGTATTGTTTTTTGAATTCGTAATAGTTCATTATATTTCCGAAACTGTGCAAATATACACAATTTCAGAAATAAAACAAAGGGTTAGACAAAGTCGTTAGAAAATCCAGGCAAGGTGAAGATGGGGGACGTGGCAGAGGAGCGGGGAATCAAACTCATCGTCCCTCGAATAACCTTGTGAATACATCAGGCCGATGGCCAGGTGGTCCTTCAGCCGGATACCGCCGCCGACGCTCCAGGTCGGGGAAGTGATGCCTGCACAGCCCTTGTATCCGCCCCGGACGGCCACATAGGGGCGGGTCTTGGCGGAGGGCTCCAGGAAGGTATATTCCACATCCAGGAACAAGGCCAGCCCGAATCCCGCGGCCACGCCTCCGTCTCCATTCAAGACGGCCGTGCCCAGCAGTGCGGCACCGGCGCCGACGAAGAAATGGTCCTGTATCTCAACGCCTTGCACGGTCCCGATACCGGTTCCGGCATAAATCCATCGGAAGGGTATGACGTAGCCCATGTGGTCCATCTGGGCACGGGTCATCTGAATCAGACCCAGACCCGGATCCAGGTCCACGCTGCCGCGGTACCGGACGCTTCCCTGGGCAAAGGAGAGGGTCGCCGTCAGACACAGAACGCATACAAGGGCTATCCTGGGGGCAAAAGTCATCGTTTTCATCATCGCTAATGCAGATATCTTTCCTGCAAAGATAGAAAAAATAACCGGTTTGTGATGGAGAAACATCTATGGGGCCGCTTCTCGTTGCCGGGAAGTAATTCATTGGCATGGATTTAGCAGTTTCCAGTACAATAAGACCTCTGCCTTATGAAACGCGTCGTATCCCTTTTGATCGCCCTGATGGCCTCGACGGCCCTTTTCGGGCAGTATGTGGTTTCGGATAAATACAGACTGTGGTTCGAAGATACCGGCCATGAAGTCATTACCCGGAAATCCGTTTCATGCGAAGATGACTACCAGGACCTCTGGAACGGGGCGACCGTGCGGCTGAACAGCCGGCGCATCTACATCTACCGTGACGGTTATTCCATCCTGTACGGCGACGAGATCCTCCTTCTGTACAACGGGTACTACTGTGTAAAGCGCAGCGGAACCTGGTATCTTGCCGATCCGGACGGCGACCTTGTGGATGGAATCTACGGCAAGCAGATCCTCTATTATCCCTGGGGCTATGTGAGCGTACAGCGCAGTTCCGGTTACTGGAACGTGTATCACTGCAGCGGAGAGAAAGTGGAATTCTATTCCGACGATTCACCCTATATCTACTGGAACGGCTGCTGGGGCGTCATCCATGGGAAATACATCTATGTCTATGACAGCGACGGACGTCAGCTGAGCGGCGTTTATGGCGATTCGGTGACGCTCCTCGACGACGGCCGCTGGAAATGCATCCGCGGCCGGTATGTGGCGTATGAAGATCCCTGGTGAGGGCGGAATTTGGGAGATTTCGCAACACGGAACAGACTTGTAAATATCTGCTAATCAAATATTTGCCAATGGCCTTTGGTTTTGATTTAGTAAATGCCGAGAACCGGCATTATAGTCGGGTCCTTTTTTGTCCGGACGTCTTTTTAGATAAACAGGTCGAGCCGGCCTTCAAAGAATTTAACTTCTGTTTCACTCAGATGCAGGCGCCTTGCCAGGGATGTCCAGCGGGAAACGCCACGGCGAACCTCTTCGATGATTGCAAGGGCTCGTTGCTTCGGAAGGAAATAAGCATCGCTGGCCTCAGATAGTGCGGTGAGGCTTGCCTCATTTGTGGTTTCTGAGATCATCAGGCATTGGTCTGTGCTCAAACTGGGATTCATATCATAAGCCGGGGATAGAATCCAGCCTTTCGGCGTGAGCAGAAAACCGTGATTCCGGAAATGATCATCCGCGTTACCGACGCAGATGTTGAATGCGACTCGCCTGTACAGTTGTTCCAACTGTTTCTGTGTATCAGGACAATACTGTATAATCAAGTCTGCGATATCAAGGTATCCCTTGCCGTTATCGCGTCCATCTCCATCCTTGAAGCCCAACAGATTCATGGCAGAGGAGAAATGGACACGCTTTCCATCTGAAGTCCTGTCGAAACGTTTGGTCAAGAAAATATGATGGCGTTTTCCACTATCTATTGTTTTGGCGTCGGCAACATCAATATGGCAGGATTGGGCCAAAAGGATGCAGAATAGCTCCCACTGGGAAACATCATGACGGTCTTCCCGTGAAGGAAACTTCGCTATCCACAAACTATTATCCTGCTCCATAACGTTGGCTTTCGGCCGGGCGCCACCAAGTGATGTTCCGGGATTCAGCAATTGATACAGCCACTTTTCCTCAGGAAGTTCTTTTAATTCGTCACTTGCCTCGATTGCATCTGCAGCTGCCGCCAATTCCCTGATGGAGGCAATAGGCGGTATTCGCATGGCACCATAGTCATTAAGAAATGGATCGGCTTCGTCCGTTTTAAAGCGAAATCCGCCCATCCTCATCCAGTCGTCAATAGATAGCAGGTAATCCAGAGAATCGAGTTTTTTCACGGGCCGATGCGCTCTCTGAGCCTCTATTTCTTCTCGTTTTTCAGCCAGAGTACGGCCCCAGCGGTCTGGAAGAGAATCTGCAAAACATCCAAAAATGGAGTTTGACGGCGCATATTGAAGTCCGGGGAAGGTACCCAGGTCTCCTCCCAAACGGATGTTTCCATATTGATTCAACCAGTTGGTGTCATAACGGAAAGAGAAGACTTCATTTCCGCGCACGCGGTCATAGTTCAGCGTTCCCAGTTTCTCAATGGCCGGGAGGAAATGAAAGTCGGCATATACCCATAACTTCTTCATGACGCTTATTTCTTGGATGCGCGTTCGCGGTGGGGAAGGTGCATGTCCTGTATCGAGCGGCCGAGCGGATCGTCTTTGGCAATCAGGAGGATATCTTGGTGGAGCCCAAGAACGTAGAGCACGCGAAGGTATGTACCTATGGCTACGGTAGCAATGCCCTTTTCTACCTTTGTGAGGGTGGGAATGGAGCACTGTGCCCGCTCAGCAACCTGTTCCATGGACAAATTCCGCCTAAGCCTTGCCAGGCGGATCTGTTCCCCTGTCAAGGCCATATCCTTTGCCAGGAGTCTGGGTAATTTGCTGGAAAATGTAGCCTTTGTCATAACATTAAATATGTTTGCAAATATAGTAATTTTTTTGAAATTATATTTAATGTTGTTGTTGGAAAATCCAGGAAAGGTCACATCTTTTCCAAATTCTATTGCCCCAAACTTTCTCAAAAACTGTATCTTTGCATCGTAACAGCCGAGTCTTTGTATGAATAGGGCCCTATGACACTTTTCCTGACAGGGAGTCCGACCCGCTATGGGGAGGACCATTTTACAGCCGACAACGGTTTTCTTTCCGCAGTCGAGGAGGCGCTTTCTGAGGTGGCGGGGAGGGGGGTGCCGCCGCGGGTGCTGCTGGTGAGCGCCGCTCCGGATGACGCGGCGTTTACGGCGTCGGTGCTGGAGGGAATGAGCCAGTGTATCCACCGCTCGGGAATCCGGACGGAGGAAATCGTCATGCTGGACAGGCACAACGCCCCTGAGGCGCCGAAGCTGGTGAGGCGGGCCCATTGGATTATCCTTTGCGGCGGCCATGTTCCCACGCAGAACCGTTTTCTCCACGAGATTGGCCTGCGGGAGCTTCTCAAGGGGTTCGACGGGGTGGTCATGGGCTGCAGCGCCGGCAGCATGAACTGCGCCGACAGGGTGTATTCCCATCCGGAACTTCCCGGCGAAGCGGTCGACCCGAATTATACGCGATGGCTCCCCGGGCTCGGCCTGACGGATATCCAGCTGGTTCCGCATTATTATCAGGTCAAGGATGTCGTCCTGGACGGAAAGCGCCTTTTCGAAGACGTGGTCTTTCCCGATAGCTGGCAGCACCGTTTCTATACCCTGCCGGACGGGGGTTACATCCGGGTCAAGGACGGCCGGAGCACCCTCTACGGCGACGCCTGGGAAATCTCGGACGGCCGGATGCGGCAGGTATCACACGAACAGTCATCTTACAGTTTTATGAACTTAATCTTTATTTCTCCCCATTTTCCGGAAAGCTACTGGCACTTCGTGTCCGGAGCCCGGGCCAATGGAATCAATGTCCTGGGCATCGCCGACGCCCCTTATGAGTCGCTGCCGCAGGAGCTCAGGTCCTCCCTCACGGAGTACTACCGCGTCCGCAGCCTGGAGGACTACGACGAGGTGTTCCGCGCCGTGGCCTTCCTGTCCTACAAATACGGCAAAATCGACTGGATCGAATCCAACAACGAATACTGGTTGGAGCAGGATGCCCGCCTGAGGACGGACTTCCATGTCACGACCGGCATCCAGACCGACCGGATCGCCGCCATCAAGAACAAGTCCGAAATGAAGAAGTACTATGCCCTCGGCGGCATTCCGACGGCGCGGCAGATCAAGGCGGCGGAAGGACTCTCCCGGGTGCGCGCCTTCGCCCGGAAGACCGGATATCCGCTCATCGCCAAACCGGACAACGGCGTCGGCGCGGGCGGAACCACCAAGATCCATTCGGCCGAAGAGCTGGACAGCTGGTTCTCGGCCCACGCGGCCGATGCCGCCCGCTATGTCATCGAGGAGTTCATCACCGGCCTTCTGGTTAGCTACGATGCCATTTTCAACGACCGGGGAGAGCCCGTTTTCGAAAACAACACGGTCTTTCCGACCCCGATCATGGACATTGTCCATCAGAACCTGGACACCTGTTACTGGACCAACAAGACCGTTCCGGCGTCTCTGTCGGAGATCGGGCGCCGGACGGTGAAGGCCTTCGGCATTACCAGCCGTTTTGTCCATCTGGAATTCTTCCAGCTGGATAGGGACCGCGAGGGCCTCGGCAAGAAGGGGGACTATGTGGGCCTGGAAGTGAACATGCGCCCGCCGGGCGGCTTCACCCCGGACATGATGAATTATGCCCACAGTACGGATGTCTTCCAGATCTGGGCCGACATGGTGGCTTTCGGCGAGCGCCGCAAAGGCTTCGGCGAGCAGTTCTACTGCGCCTATGTCGGGCGCCGCGACTCCCACCGCTACGCCCATTCCCACGACGAGGTAATCTCACGTTACGGGGCCGATCTCTGCATGACGACCCGCATGAGCCCGGCCCTCGCCGACGATCTCGGCGACCAGGTGTACATCGCCCGTTTCCGGGAAAAGAAGGAAATCAACCGCTTTTTCGCCTTCCTGACCCAGGCGCTTTAGCGAGAGGGCAGAGAAAAGGCGTCGGAGAGTTCTTTCATCTGGGCGGGGGACATGCCTTCTGGCTCGAATCCCATGCCGCGGGCGGCGATATAAATCTGGGCGGCCTTGTTGAGGACATCGACCTGGTCGAAGGCGTCCATGATGTCCCGGTCCACGGCAAAGACGCCGTGCTTTTCCCACATGACGACGTCGTAATCCTCGTCCAGGGTCCGGACCGTCGCTTCGGCCAGTTCCACGCTGGAGGGAAGCAGGTAGGGGACCATGCCGAGGCCCCGCGGGCAGAAGGCCCGGGTCTCGGGAATCATGGACCAGAGCAGGTGGGTGGCGGCATCTTTTTCCATCCATTTCCGGCTGTGGGTCAGGGCCACGAGCTCGATGGGATGGGTATGGAGGCTGGCCCGGTAGGGGGAGCCTTTCGCCAGCAGGTAATCGTGGACGGCGAGGTGGGAGGGGAGCTCCGACGTCGGGGCGACGGGGGCGTCCGCGACGATTTCATAATGGGCGCAGTCCGGCAGCAGGCGGATGATGGAGCCGTTTCCCATCGGGTCCCGGGCAAGGTCCCGCATGCGCTTTCCGGTCCCTTTGCAGTAGAACCAGCAGCCTTCCAGATGGGGAAGGACCGCTCCGATGGGGCGCGGGTCGCTGATGGCACGCTTCGCGCGCATCCCGTCGTCCACCCACTCGGTGATGTTGACGGTGATATTGCCGCCGTTGCGTTCGGCCCAGCCTTTGGTCCAAAGGTAGCGGGCCACTTCGGCGACTTTGTCGATTTCGGCCTTGAGGGCCGGTCTGTTATCCAAGATGCTCATGGGGGTGATAGGTTTTTACTTCGGTGGCTTTCTTAACAAGGCGGCGCATGTCCCAGCGGTCTTTGACGAGGCCTTTGGCGCGCGCCTGAAGCAGCAGGTTCCCGATGGCGGTCGCTTCCGTGGGGCCGGCGACGACGGTGAGGCCGGTCGCGTCGGCCGTCCATTGGTCCAGGAGGGCGTTGGCCGAGCCGCCGCCGATGATATGGAGCTTTTCAATGGGCCAGGGTGCAAATTCCCGGAGCATGTCAAGGACCTCCCCGTAGCGCTCGGCGAGGGAATGGTAGATGCAGGAAACAATCTGAGCGTCAGAGACTTCCCCTCCGAGGGCGGCGCTGATTTCCCGGACCATGTCTTCCGGTGCGGCGAAGCGGGGATCGTCGGGGTTGATCCGCCCCGGGAAAGCGGCTTCCCGAAGGGCCATGTCCATGAGTTCGGGATAGCTGTAGTCCTTTCCTTCCCCCTTCCAGAGGCGGCGGCACTCCTCCAGGAGCCACATGCCGGTGATGTTTTTGAGAAAACGTGTGGTCCCGTCGATGCCGCCTTCGTTGGTGAAGTTCAGCGCGGCGGAGCGCGTGTTCATGATGGGATGGGGCACTTCGATGCCCATCAGGCTCCAGGTTCCGCTGGACAGGTAGGCGAAGTGCTCGTCGGCGGCGGGGACGGCGGCGATGGCCGAGGCGGTGTCATGGCCGGCGACGGCGACGACCGGGACGGCCCCGAGGCCGGTTTCGGCCGCCAGTTCGGGTTTCAGGCTCCCCACCAGCATGCCGCTCGGGACAATCGGGAGGAGCATGCCGGTGGGAATCCCGAGGCGCTGGAGCAGCTGCAGGTCGAACTGCCGGGATTCCTGGTCCATCATGCCGGAGGTGGAGGCGTCGGTGTATTCGCAGACCCTCTTTCCGGTCAGCATCCAGGAGAGCAAATCCGGCATGAAAAGGAGCGCGTCCGCTTCGGCGAGCGTGGAATCCTCTTCCCGGGTCTGGGCATAGAGCTGGAAGATGGTGTTGAAATTCATGATCTGGATGCCGGTGCGTCCATAGAGTTCTTCCCGCGGAATCTGCCGGAAAACTTGCTCGGGGATGCCGTCGGTATACGGGTCCCGGTAGCAGCGCGGGAGGCCCAGGAGCTGCCCCTGCTTTCCGACGCAGCCGAAGTCCACGCCCCAGGTGTCGATACCGATCGAATCCAGATGGACCCCTTGTTTTCCGAGGTCTCGCAGGCATTGGACGAAATGGCCGTAGATGGCCTCCACGTCCCAGAACATGCGTTTTCCTTCGCGATAGATGACGGTAGGGAAGCGGCAGACCTCTTCCATCTGGAAGCGGCAGACCTCTTCCATCTGGAAGCGGCTGCCGCCGAGGCGGGCGAGGATGCCGCGGCCCGAGGTGGCGCCGCAGTCGAAGGCGAGGAAGGTGCAGGTCTTGTCCATATCAGATCAGTTGCGGAAGGAAGGTGCTGACAACCAGGACGAGGATGCCGGCGCCGAGGGTCACGAGGGCCCGGCGGGGCACGCCTTTCCATTCTTTGAGGAGGATGCCCCAGACATTGCTGAACACGACGTTGAGGCTCATCAGGATACACCAGCTGAAGGTGATGAGGACCGGATAATCCGTGAGGAAGCCCTTGCCGAGGCTGAGGCCGAAAAACTGGCTGTACCACAGCACGCCGGCCAGGCAGCAAAACACGAGGTTATGGCCCCAGAGGCTCTTCTGGCGGTAGTCTCCCCAGCTTTTGTTCTTGCCGTTCTGGTAGAGGCAGTAGGCGGCGTTGGTGAGGAAGCCGCCGAAGGTGACGAGCATCGTCGCCGGAAGGGTCTGGAAAATGGGCTGGGTGCCTTCCAGGAAAAGGCCCTGCCCGAAGCTGAGGCCAATGTTGAAGCAGGCGCTCATCAGACCTGCCAGAACGGCTACGAAGAGGCCTTTCCCGAAGTTGAAGTCCTTGACGGCCTTCTTCTTCTCTTCTTCGGGAAGGGCGGCGGCTTTCATGCCGCCGGCGACCCCGATGATCCCGATGCCGGCGAGGGTGACTACGACGCCGATGATCACCGACGTGGTCAGGTCAGCCGCATGGCCGGTAAGCACCGGGCCGAGGATGGCGCCGAGCCCGCTGCAGGTGCCGAGGGCGATGCTTTGCCCGAGGGCGACCCCGAGGTAGCGCATGCTCAGGCCGAAAGTCAGGCCACCGACGCCCCAGAGGACGCCGAAGAGGATGGTAAGCCAGGTGGCCTTGGGATCCGCCTGCATAAGGGAGAGGAGTTCACCGAAACTCCCGCCGGTGCCGCTGAGGGACAGCAGGCTGCCGCAAAGTGGGAAAACCAGCCAGGCAAAGACCCCCTGGACGAGCCAGTAGCTTTCCCAGCTCCAGGATTTGATTTTGTTGATGGGAACGTAGCTGGAGGACTGGCAGAAAGCCCCCACGGCGATAATCAACAGTCCGAGAATCAGATACATGGCCTATCGTTTCGAAGTGACTTCGCGTTCGTACCGTTCGATGGCGCCGATGAACGCTTCGCCCACGGGAACGCCGTTGATGTAATTGAAGTAGTCGAAGACGGCGCCGAAGGGGAGGGTCTTGGCTTCTTCCAGGAGGGCCAGCCGCTGGAAGCCCTGCCCGGCGGCTTCGTATTCACGAAGTTTGGCAAGGGGTTCGAGGAGGGCGCTGAGGATGCACTTCTGCGTGGCGCGGGTGCCGATGATGTAGGCGCCGATGCGGTTGATCGAGGCGTCGAAGTAGTCGAGGCCGACATGGGCGCGATGCAGCCCGTCGGCGCGGACCAGTTCCTTGAAAAGGTCCTGTGTCTGGTCGTTCATGATGGTCACATGGTCGGAGTCCCAGCGGACGGGGCGGGAGACATGGAGCATGAGTTCCGGGACGTACAGCAGCAGCGAGGCGACCTTGTCAGCGACGTTTTCGGTCTGCTCATAGTGGCCGGTGTCGAGGGTGTACATCACCTTGCGGGTCGCGCAGTAACCCTCGTAGAAGTCCATGGAACCCACGGTGTAGCTCTCCAGGCCGATGCCGAAGAGCTTGGCTTCGACGCAGCTTTTCATGCCGGGGAGGTCTTCGGCGAGGATTTCATCCAGGGAGGCGGCGAGCAGTTCGCGGTAGTATTTCCGGTTAACGGTCAAATCCTTCGAGCCGTCATGGACCCAGATGTTCATGATGCAGGGATCGCCCTGGGCCTTGCCCATGGCGTCGGCGATCCGGCGGCAGCGCTTGGTGTGCTCGATCCAGAAGGCGCGGATGGCGGGATCGGGGTTCGAAAGCGAAAGGTCGCCGCTCTTGGGATGGGAGAAGGAGGTGGAGTTGAAATCCAGCTTGAAGCCATTCTCCCGGGCCCATTGGATCCAGCTTTCAAAGTGCTCCACGCCGCACTCGTCCCGGTCCACCGGCTTTCCGCCGAAGTCGCCGTAGATTTCGTGGAGGTTGACGCGGTGGCTCCCCGCGAGGAGGGTCTTGACGAATTCGAGGTCAGCTCGGACTTCGTCGATGTTGCGGGCGCGCCCGGGGTAGTTGCCGGTCGTCTGGATGCCGCCGGAGAGGGCGTCTGAGCGTTCGAAACCGACCACGTCGTCGGTCTGCCAGCAGTGGAGGGAAATCTGCTGCTTCTGGAGTTCGGCGAGGGCCTTGTCCGTATCCACACCAAGGGCGGCATAGCGCTCCCGGGCGATCTGGTAGGCTTGGAGGATTTGGGATTCGTTCATGGTTATAAGGGTTGTTAACTTTGCTTTCTGCTGCAAATATATGGGATTATATTTGTTGTTTTCATGCAGATAATGCGATAAAAACTTTGATTTTTGACAAAGATTTCCGATGTTTGTCTCCACCATGAACGACGCCATCCATTTGAAGTATCTGGCCATCGGGCCGAACGACTTGCTCTGGGGCCTGGCCGTGCATTCCGTGGGATTCCAGGAGGTGGGCCCCGGGGAGGTGTATCCGCCATCCAACCATCCTTCCCGCTATTTGTTTACCGTTGAGCGGGGGCGTGTGCTGGACGAGTACCAGCTGCTGTATGTGACCCGGGGGGAGGGAACTTTCCGCAGCCGTTCGCTCCCACATCCGGTCCCGGTGCGGCAGGGAAGTCTGTTCCTGCTGTTCCCCGGGGAGTGGCACAGTTACTATCCGGCGTCTCAGACCGGCTGGAAAGAGTATTGGATTGGCTTCAAAGGACCCCAGATGGATGTCTGGATGAAAAACGGCTTTTTCGCGAAGGAGCATCCGCTGTGGAATGTGGGCCTTCGCAGCGACATTGTCGCTCTGTACCAGGACGCTATCGACACGGCGCTCGCCCAGCAATCCGGCTTTCAGCAGCGCCTGGGGGGCGTCGTGGCCCACCTCGTGAGCCTGGCCTGGTTCTATGGCCGGAACGAAGCCTTCTCGGAGGTGGCCGAACAGATGAACCGGGCGCTCATCCTCGTCGCGGAGCAGTTCCGGACCATCACTCCGGAGGACCTGTCCCGGCAGCTCTGCATGGGCTATTCCAATTTCCGCCGGATTTTCAAGGAGTATACGGGCCAGGCTCCGGCCCAGTACATCCGCCAGGTGCGCCTGAGCCGCATCAAGGAGGCGCTCACGAACAGCTCGCGGCCGATCCGCGAACTCGCCTTCGAGATGGGCTTCGAAAACGAAGATTATTTCTTCACCGCCTTCCGCCGCGCCGCCGGCATGACCCCCCGCGCCTACCGCGCCCTTACGCAGGGGAAAGCCTGAAATAATTTGCGGTTGACAAAGATTATTAGTATGTCTTTCCTTCTTCTTCTCGCCCTTTTCCCGCTGACGCTCCTTCTGCAGGCGCCGGAGCGGCCGCCCATTCCGCTGGCGGCCGCGGTGGTCGTCGCCGAGCAGCCGCTCGTCAGGACGGTCGGCGACACGGTCGTCTTTTCGCCGGACGCCCTGAATATTGAGGAGGATGCGATGCTGGAGGACGTGCTGAAGGCGATTCCGGGGATGGAAGTGGACGGCGGGACGGTCACCCTCTATGGACGGAAAGTGGAAAAGCTCCTGCTCGGCGGGCGGCTGTATTTCGGGGGAGACATCCTTACGGGTCTGAGGAACCTCCAGGGCGACGCCATCGAGTCCATCCGCGCCTATGAGCGCCCGAGCGAGTTTACCCGCCTCTCCGGAGTGGACGACGGAGAGAGCGAGCCGGTGCTGGATGTCACGGTCAAGCGGAAATTCATGGACGCCTGGAAGGGCCGTGTCCAGGGCGGCTGGGCCTGGCCGCTTCGCTATCTCTCCTCCGCGAACGCCGGCATGATCACCGATACCTCCCACGTCGGCGTCGTGGCCTCATTCCGCAATACACCCTCCCACAGCGGCATCACCACCACCCGCCTCAACCATTTCGGCACCGGGGCGGACGGGGACCGGGACCGCCGGGAAGCCGGCGTGGATTTCAGCCGAAAGCGAAGCGTCCTGGACCTTGACGCCCATGCCAAATACACAGGCTATGACGCGGCGCTCCGCCGGCAGTCTTTTTCCGAGACCCATTATCCCGCGAGCGTCAGCCTCGGCCGCGTGGAGGCTTCTTCCCTGAACCGCTCTGACGCCCTTCGCGGCGAAGCGGAACTTTCCTGGCGTCCCTCTAAGCGATGGACTTTCCTGTTCAAACCTTTTGTAAACCTGTCGGCGACAGGCAGTTGGTCGGATCCCCTCTCCACGACCTATTCCGAAGAGGAGGTTGCGCTCAACGCCGTCCGTCAGCAGACGGCTTCCTTCCAGCGGCGCGCCGAAGGCCGCCTGACCTTCCAGGCCACCCGCCGCTTTGACAAGAAAGGCCGCACGGCCTCCCTCCGGCTGTATGAGGCCTTGCTGGGAACGACCGACCATTACTTTAACGATTACCGGGCCGAAACCTTCAAAAACGGAAAGACTACCCTCCGGGAGCAATACATCCGGACGCCTTCCTCCCGCAATGATTTCCAGCTCCAGGCCTCCTGGAACGAGCCTTTCGGGAAGGGATTCCATCTCCAACTGCTCCTGCAGGCGCGCCTGATGAGCCATTCCATCAACCGGAATTTCCACTCTCTGGAGGACCTGTTGCCGGAGGGAGGATGGCTCTCGGCCCGCTCCCTGCGCCTTCGGGAGCAGCTGGGCACCTTGCCGGAGGACTATGCATCCTGCCGGGATGCCGACCTTTCATCCGATGGGAACTACACCGGGGTTCTCCTGACCGGAAGCGCCTCCCTGCGCTATGTCCGGAAAAAGGTCAATCTTCTCGCCGGCGTGTCGCTCAAGCCCCTTTGGAACCGGGTCCGCTATTCCACTACCGGGGTGAGCGCTGCGCACTTTGCAAGTGCCCAGTTCTATGCGGCGCCCAACCTGACGCTGCGCTACAACAAGTCCAAGACCGAGTATTTTTCGATGCTGTACCGGAGCGCTGTGTCCACGCCTTCGCCCCTTTCGCTGATTCCTGTGCGCAGCGGAACCAACCCGCTGTCGGTCCGTGTGGGCAATCCAGACCTGAAGGCCTCGTTCACCCACCGCTTGGAACTCCACTACAACTACTCGGATCCCCGGAAGGGGTCGAGCCTGGTGGCGGACGGAGAGCTTCGGCTCGTGGAGAATGGCTTTGCCACTTCCACCGAGTACATCCCCGAGACGGGCGGAAAAACCTTCCGGAGTTGCAACATCGACGGCAACTGGTCCGCGCGCAGTGCGGTCTCCTTCACCCACGCTTTCAAGGATACGCCGCTTTCGCTGCTGAGCCATCTGGATGCGGGCTACAACAACGACGCCATCTATGTCTACAACTCGAAACGGAAGGAGGATGAGCGGAGCGTCCTGAGTCGCCTCTCCGTCCGGGAAAGGGTGGAACTGAGCGCTCGCTGGCGGAAAGTGAATCTGACCCTCAGGGGCGGGGGAGAGTACAGCCTGGAGCACAGTCTGCTGTATCCGGCCCTGGGGCGGCAGCCCTATGCGCTCTATGGCGGAGCGGACGGAAGCTGGAGCCTTCCCCACCGCTGGCGGCTCTCCGCGGATTATGGCTTCTATGCCATGCGGGGGAGCGGGTACGAGCTGATGGACCGGAATTATCACTTCCTGCATGCGTCCATCTCCAAGGGCTTTCTCCAGGGACGGCTGACCCTGAAACTCAGCGGAGAGGACCTCCTGGACCAGGGGCGGCACCTGACCACCGGTTTCAGCGCTTCCGCGCGCCGCCTCAACCAGTACAACGGTTTCGGCCGCCTGATCCTTTTGCAGTTGATCTGGAAGTTCCCGAAATAAGCTCCCTCAGGCGAGGATGCCGTCGGCAAGGGCTTCGAGGGCGGGAATGTCGGTGTCGGTCAGGCGCGTTCGGATGGTCACGACGGGTTCGACGAGTTCGATCTCTTTCATTCCCCCGAGCATCTCCCGCATCACTTTTCCGGCGGAGGGCGCCCAGGAACCGTTTTCGACGAGCGCGACCCGCCGTTTCTGCCAGGCTTTCATCTGGAGGGTGTGGAGGAAGGTCCATGCCGGCGTGAAAAGGCCGCCGTCATAGGATGCGGCCAGAAGGACCATCCGTCCATAGCGGAAGGCGTCTTCCACGGCTTCCGCCATGTCGTCCCGGCTGAGGTCGCTGAGCGCCACCTTCGGACAGCCTTTGGCGCGGAGCATCTCCCGGAGCCGCTGTGCCGCGCGGGCCGTCCCGCCATGGATGGAAGCATAGGCCACGAAAACCCCTTCCGTCTCGACCCCATAGCTGCTCCAGCAGCGGTAGAGGTCCAGATAATAAGGAAGGTTTTCCCGGAGGACGGGCCCGTGGAGCGGGGCGATGATCCGCAGCCCTTCCAGGGAGGAAGCCTTCTTGAGCAGGGTCTGGACCGGGATTCCGTACTTTCCGCAGATATTGAAGTAGTAGCGGCGCCCTTCGCAGGCCCAGTCATCATCGTCCTCTCCCCAGTAGCCCGTCTTTGACAGGGCCCCGAACTTGCCGAAGGCGTCGGCGCTGAACAGGATGCCGTCCTCCGGGCAGTAACTGACCATCACTTCCGGCCAGTGGACCATGGGGGCGGCAAAAAAGCGGAGCGAACGGGCTCCGAGCGGGAGGCTGTCGCCTTCTTTCACCGTCAGAACCCGCTCCGGCTCCGGCGCCTTGTCCAGGAACTGCGGCAGCATGGACGCCGCCTTGGCGCCGAGGATCAGTTGCAAGCCGGGATATTCCGCCAGGGCCCAGGCCAGGAGGCCGCTGTGGTCCGGTTCCAGGTGATGGACGACCAGGTAATCCGGCGTCCTTCCCCCGAGGGCTTCCCGGAGATTCCGGATCCACGAATCCCCCTTCCGGGCGTCCACCGTGTCCAGGATGGCGATTTTTTCATCTTCCACAAGATAGGAATTGTACGCCATCCCCTCCGGAACGGTATACTGGCTTTCAAACAGGTCGAGCGTCAGGTCGTCGACCCCGATGTAGGTGATATGGGATGAGAGTTTCATGACAGGGATTAAGGTTTGAGCATGTTGCGGACTTCTTCCAGGTCGCCGTCGTTTGGGGCGGGTTCGATGCCCAGCAGGTAACACACCAGCGGATAAATACTGACGTTGCGGAAGGTCGGGGCCGTGTAAGCCTCCTTGAAATCAGGTCCTTCCGCCCGGAAGACCGTCTGCATTTCGGGGTCGGAGGGGAAGTATCCATGACCTCCTTTCAGCGTGCCGCTCCGGTCGGTGAAACGCCAGCCGCAGTCCGGGGCGACGATGATGTCTCCAAGGCGGTCGCTGCTCCCGTACTGGAGTTCGGCGGGCACCGCTTCCTTTTTCCATACGTGGAGGTGTTCCACCCCCGTGAGGGCCGTCAGGATGGAATCGCGGCAGGCGGCATCCCGGCTGTAGATGCTGGTCGGGGTGCCGTGGATGATGCGCTCCGTCCACTGCTTCTTGACGTAGCGGTCCACGCTGATGCAGCGCTCTTCGCTGAGTTCGGCCATCCCGTGGTCGGAAAGGACGATGAGGTCGATGTCTCCGGCAATCGGCAAGCGGGAGAGCCGCCCTCTGAGGGTCCCCAGCAACTGGTCCATTTTGACGACTTCCCGGCGCGTTTCGCGGCTCATGGGCCCATAGGCATGGCCGGTATGGTCCGGTTCGCTGAAATACAGCATCACCAGATGGGGACGCTTGTCTTCCGGGAGGGAGAGCAGTTCGGCCGTCCGGTCGATCCGCTTGCGGAAGGACAGCAGCCGCTCGTTGTAAGGCAGGTAGTACGCGGGCCGTCCGCCTCCGATTTCGAAGTCCGAGCCGACCCAGTAGGTGACTCCGGCGAGGACCCCCTGCCGCTGGGCCGTGTTCCACAGGGGCTCGCCAAGGTAGAAGTAGCTGTTGTGCTTGTTCTTTCCTCCGATGGAGTAGCGCTCCTGGTGGACCGGCTCCCAGAAACTGTTGTTTACCAGTCCGTTATGGTCCGGCACCAGCCCCGTCGCCAGGGTGTAGTGGTTGGGGAAGGTCGAGGCCGGATAGGAGGGCTTCATCACGGCGCTCACTCCCCGGCGGGCCATCTTGTCAAAAGAGGGCGTCCGGTTCGAGTCGATGTAGTCGTGACGGAATCCGTCCATGGACACGAGGACGACATAGCGCTGTCCCTTGCGCGGCCCCTCGGCATACAGCGGCAGCGTCAGGGCCCAGAGAAGACAAAACAGGAGAGACTTGATTTTCATAAGAACAAAGGTAGTTATTATTTCAAAAAAAGTGAATTTCCATTACGTACATAGGGCGAGTTTTTCGTTCTATATACGTTGGTATGGCTTTATGCCATTGAATCACAGCTGATAACACATAAACAATTACTAAGAACTAAAACAATAATCAATACAATCATTGCAATGAAAATCGAAACAAAAACAGGCAGAGGCACGTACGAGGTTCCTCTGTGCGAGTGTCGTTCCGTAGGATTCGAGAGCAACATTATGTCTCAGGTTGGTGTATCGACCGAGAAGTTTGATACTTCATCAGAAGATGACGACTGGATGTAAAGGAGGAATGGTTATGAAAAAGACAATGAAACTATTCTGGCTTCTTGCCGCTTCAGCAGTTGTTTTCTCCTGCTCCAAAGAATCCGTTCATGAGGATGAAACGCCCGTGAATTCTCCAGACGAACCCGCCGTCGTTACTCCTGCAGCAGACGGAAACCTTCTCACAAGCTTTGGCGTTGAGTTAGTGCCTACCAAGGTTTCGGTAGATATTGACAATGGCGACACCAGCATAGAAAGTAGTGATGAAGTACTAGTATTTGTGGGTGCTTCCAACTATGCCACTTATGTCTACGATATTGACGAAAATGCTTTCGTAATTAAAGAAGGTCAGAATCCTGTCACCTTGGGCTCTCCCGCGAGTGTATTCTATCCAGCTGATCTGTTCCGGGTAGATAATAACTCGGTAATTTTTAGCATGCCAAATCCCTGTGGCATCGAAGCCGATGGTGATCTGGGCGCCATCAACCCGATGGCTGGTAAGATTACCGAAGCGTCCGGATCCTACTCCGTCACCCTTACCAGCATTGCATCCATACTTCGTGTCAAGGTTACGGCAGATGTGAATATCGATAAAGTTAAACTTGATTATGGCACTGGTAACGATTATGCAGCCCTAACTGATTATAGAGTTGACGCATCATCTTTCACAATGGAATTTGCTGCCAGCGGCAATACAACGTATCAGGATGTTGAATTGGACACGCCTTCGACGTCGGCGGATGTCCTGTTCCTGATCCCTACAGTTGAGCTTCCTGCCGGCTTAAGCGTTACCGCCATTCTTGCTGAAAATCATAACGGCGGCACAAATAGTTTTACCGTAACCAATAGCAATACCGCTGCCCGTACAATCAATGAGATTTCGACAATGTCCTTCTATGCCGGACTTTTCTCCGGCGGCACTGGCACTTCGACCGATCCCTACAAGATCGCAAATGCCCGTGACTTCAAGTATATCCAGAAGTATTGTGCTAATGGATTTGAAAGTATAGCGGCAGATGCATTTTTGAATTCTCACTATGTTCAGACTGCAGACATAAACTTCAATGGTGCATCGTTGACTCCAATCGGTGTATATAATTCATCTGCAGCAGATAGGAAGCCTTTTAAGGGAAGCTATAACGGAAAGAACAATGACACTCAGTACTCGTTGTCTTATTTCGTTATTGAAAGTGAGAATCAAGGTGTGGGCCTTTTCAGCGCTGTTGAAGGTGCATCATTGAAGAATATTAGCATTGATAATCCACAAGTAACGGTTAATAACAATAGTTACGTGGGTAGCCTTGTCGGCTGGCTTAGTGGCGGTACGGTTTCAGAGTGCACTATCAGTGGCGGCTTTGTGAAAAGTGACAAAGGCGCTACCGGCGGTCTTGTAGGGTATGTTTATGGTGGAGGAACTATCTCCAATTGTACGCTTTCAGACATCAATGTTGGCCCTGCAGCTTCTCCTTCCGGGAATAATTACGGCGGAATAGTTGGATATGTCTATAATTCCGGGGTTTTGGAAATCTCTGGATGCACGGTATCCGGCTCTGTAAGCAGTGGAAGCAGTAATGGTCAAGTAGGTGGAATAATAGGAAGCAGTCAGATTCAGGGTCTGAACGATTTGGATTCTCAGTATCTTTATGTTTCTAATTGCACAAATCGCGCTACTATCAAGCCAGGTAGCAGAGGTTATTCCGGCGGAATTATTGGTATAATGAATGGTGGAACTATAACAGGATGCAAGAATTACGGTTCCATAGAAGGAAATCGTAATTATGCTGCTGGAATTGCCGGTTATGTGCCGTCGGTGAATACAAACACTATCACTGGTAAAGGATCTGAAATAATCAATTGCCTTTCTTCTGCCGAAGTTAAGGGCAATAACAAGGTAGGTGGTATCGTTGGTTTTCTCGGCTGGGGTGTTATTCAGTGTTGCACCGCCAAGGGTAGCGTAACCGGTGCACAGTGTGTTGGTGGAATTGTTGGAGAGGCACAATCTGGTGTTACAACAAATGGTGGTGATAATGGCAACGCGCGTATACTTTTGCTCGATTGTCTTGCAAAAGCGAGTGTGTCTACAACTAAGGGAACAGAAGCCTATACCGGCGGTGTTATTGGATATCTGCATAGTAGTTATGCCAACAAAAATGCTGCATTTGCAACATTAGGTTCATGTGTGGGCTGGAACTCTTCAGTTAATAATACATCAAATGAAGGATGTTCTTACCTTGGTGGATTCGTTGGTTATGTCTCAACTCAGGTTGCAAATAATGCAAATAACAATCGAGTAAGGATGTTTTACTGCTATACAATTGTGGAACCAAGTAGCGGCTCAATTTCTAGCGCCCCCAGTAAATTTGGTGGTTTTGTTGGTTTTCTTGAACGAGGGTATGCCAATACTTGCTACTATACTAAAGATACAGGCTTCCAAGATGCAACGGCTTCTTCTAATAATGTATTTATTAGTAATCTGGCCCAGAAAGGAGTCTCCGAAATTAGTTTTACAGAGGCGCAGAAGCTTAGTAGTCAAAATATTTCAAATGGTCGTGGCTCTAATTACAATTCTTCAGCATGGACGTCCATGGGCAAGAATAGCGAAGCCCTAATCGCACCCCTTCCTTCCGCCCTTGTCGCCCTTGGCGAAGATTATTACAACTAATCGACGCATGTATCTTTCACTGAGGGTTACAAATAGTTTTATGGCATGTCATCCTCTTTGTACACCCACACCATCGAAGCAGACTTGTCCGATGGGCGGAAACTGAGGTTGGATATAACGGTCAAATGATCGTGAAATGCAAGGGCGTGATTAATAGGTGTTTATGCAATTCAACCTCTGCAGGATGCAGAGGTTGAATTGCATAACTCGCTGATAGATAGCAGTTTCCATTTCACGGGGCAGGGGAGGGATGGCGCGGGAGAAAAACCGGCCTTCGGAGGATACTTTTGAGGATTTTTTGTAAATTTGTCCTCGTATGATACTGAAACGTATTCTGTCGATGCTGTTCCTGACGCTGCCGCTGCTCTGCCAGGCCCAGGCCCAGCAGCCCCGGCGGCCGTGGCCGCTGCGGATCGTGGACGCCCTGACGCGGCCGTCTGAAAAGCTGGACACGTCGTATCTGTTCCAGCGGAAGCCGCAGTGGAATGCGTCCCTGACGAGCGGTCTGATGCAGTCGCGGGTGCGGCAGGAGAACAGTTTCTTCCTGGACGGGGAGGGGGACGAGATGGTCCCGGCGACGCTCAATACAGAGCTGCTGGAGCGTCCGTTCCGCCAAATCGGACTGCAGGCGGGATACGGTTCGATGACACTCGGCTACTCGCTGGAAATCGGGCGCCGGAGCGCGGAGAAACGTTCCGCTTTCCTGCTGGATCTGATGATGGCGGGACAGGCCGTCCAGATTCAGTATTACAACATTACCCAGCCGATGACCTATGTGCTGGGCATCGGGATTCCCGGCACGTCGAATTATGTCGAGTACGCGAGCGGATCGGACTTTCCGGGCCGCCAGAAGGTCTTCATGCTGGATGGATTCTTTGCCCTGAACCGGAAGCGCTTCGCCTTCAATGCCGCCTATACCGGTTACAAGGTCCAGCGCCGTACCGCCGGCAGTTTCATGCTCTCCCTCAAGTACTTGCAGGGGGAGGTGCTGGTGGACCCGAACGAAGGATACACCGCCTATATCGGCAACCTGACCCGCTACGGGACCAACCAGGTTTCCCTCGGCGCGGGCTATTCCCTGAACCTGGTCGCTTTCCACCGCCAGCCGTCGGATGGGTATGGGAAGGGCCTTCGGAACCTGACCTTCAACCTGACCCTGATGCCCATGGTGACGCCCCTGAACCGTCTTGTGACCGTCATGGCCCGCTATGACGAGGAGAGTGACACCTATGTGGAAGGCTCCCGGAACGCCATCTGGGGCGATGTGCGCCTGAACTATACGACGCGCGGTGCGGTGGCCTGGTCCTTCGGCCGCTGCTGCGCCAGCATCTCGGCGAGCTACGACACGTTCACGTTCCAGTCCTCCAAGTCCCAGGACAAGAATTTCGCCCAGGTCCACAGCCTCGAAACCAAGGCCGTTTTCGACAAGTGGCAGGTCAATTTCCGTGTGAATTTCCATTTTTAACCTCCGCCTCCAGGATACAGTCCTGAGCTGGTAAACAGTCAGCCGGCATTTCCCCTGCGCGGCGGTCGTAGGAGATTCGGGAAATAATGCTTATATTTGCATATTCTGCCCCAAATGGATGGATTTCGCCCCATGGCGAAGGACGCTGAAGGGGCGGAAAGGCTTATGAACAGGCATTGGACCGTCATATTGATTGCTGTACTGGCCGTGATGCTCTCGGGCATCGTGCTGGTCGTATTCCGGCTCTACCGCCCTTCTGCTGAGGAAGAGAGCCTCGTGGCACCGGCGGATTTTCCCCTCCTGAGGGCCATCCCGATGGACGCCGTCGCCGTGTTCTCCTTTGACGGCTCCCGCGCCTCCCGCCGGGTGACGGCCGATTCGACCGGCCTTCTCTCGACCATCCTTCCCCAGGACATCATGCCCGTCGTCCGGCAGTACGGCACCCTTCCGATGGCCGTCTCGCTCCACAACAGCGGCATGCTCCTTCCGCTCGCCGTCCTTCCCGAAGAGAAGGTCGACAGCCTGGTCCTCCCGGATGGACTCAAGGTCCTCCGCAAAGACGGGCTCATCCTGGTTTCCCCCTCGGAGACCCTTCTTGGCGCCTCCCAGCGCCACCTCGATGAAGGCATGTCCGTGCTCGGAAACGAGGGCCTTGCCCCGCTCTGCGCCCGCATGGGGGGCGGCCCGACCCTGTTGGTGGCCCATCAGCAAAGTGCCAAGATCCTGCAGATGTATGCGGCCCCCCGCATGCGGAAATACGCTTCCTTCCTGAAGAACCTTTCCGAATGGAGTGCCTTCCGCATCCATGTGGACGAAAAAGAAGTCCGCCTCGAAGGCAGCGCCAGCGTCAGCGGCAACCACCAGAGTTATTTCTCCGCCTTTGACGGTCTGCGGACCCGGACGGCGGAAGCCCCCGCGATTCTTCCGTACGACCTCTGCAGCGGCATTTTCCTGCCCATCGACCATATCCAGGACTATCTGGACGACCGGCGGGACTATGAAGACGCCTGGGGGCGGGTCCGTGCCTTCGACCGGGCCCTCCATACGGATCCCGGCGAGACCGGCACTCCGGAGCAGTGGGCCCTGGACCTGCGGATCGCGGAAGCGGCCAGCGTGACGCTCCCCGAGGGGGGCGGCGACGTCGTGCTCCTGAAGGTCGGGAAGGATCTGAAACCGAGCCGGAGCGCGCAGACGAACCCCTGGAAAGGCTACGTGCGTGCCGTTTTCGGAGATAGTTTCGCGGTCAACGATTCCCTCTATGCCGTCCTGCCGGGGCGGTGGATGGTCCTTGGCGGCGCCGCCGGCGTCGGAGCCCTCCTCGAAAAACCCCGGATGAGCCTGAAGGACCGCCTGGACGATGCCCATGTCAGCATCCCTGCCGGGATTGCCGTGTACGGCTCGCTGACCGACAGCCCCCGGCTGAGCGGCGAATTCCTTTCGCTGGAGGTCGCCCGGGGCATCGACCGTTTCACCACAGGCGCCGCCTTCGCGCCGCTCTGGGCCTCGCTGGAACTCGCTTCCGGCACCCCGGCGATGCGCCTGAGCCTTTCCCGCTGCATGGAAAAAGGCGAGAAGATGGCCACCTTCCTCAAAGATACGACGGTGATCGTCCCGACCGGCCTTTTCCCCGTCCAGAACAGCCAGAGCGGCCAGACGAACTATCTCTACCAGAACGAGCTCCTGTCCATCTGCCTGAAAGATGAAAACGGCAAGGGCGTCTGGGGCATTCCCTTCCGGGAGCCCATCTGCGGCGCCGTCTGCAGCATCGACTATTTCCAGAACGGGAAGATCCAGTTCCTCTTTGCCGCCGGCCGCTCCCTTTACCTGCTGGACCGGCTGGGACGCTTTGTGAAAGGATTCCCCGTGGACCTCGGGAAAGAAATCCGCCTCGGGCCGAAGGCCTTTGACCTCAGCGGTGCCGGCGGCTACAACGTCCTCGTGCTCCACAAGGACAATACCCTTGAAATGTACAATCTCCATGGCCAGAAACCTTCTCAGTGGAAAGGCATCACCTCCTCCGAAGTCATCCGTACGCTTCCTGAGCTGATCTTTTCCGGCGGGAAGCATTACTGGCTGGTCACGACTTCCGGCGGCGACGAGCTGTATGGCTTCTACGGCGGCGAAGCGCTGGGCCGGAAAGAGATGAACAAGATCCTCAAAACTGCGACTAAAACCTCACAACCGTAATATGGAATTTCAGTCAGTCAACAAGATTCTCCAGGACAGTTTCCAGAAAAACTGGGACCGCAGCGCCCTGTCCAATTACCAGGGTGTCACGCTGTCGTACCGGGAGGTGGCCCGGCGCATCGCCAAACTGCACATCATGTTCGAGCAGTGCGGGCTTCTCAAAGGTGACAAAGTGGCCATCTGTTCCCGGAACCAGGCCAACTGGGGCGTCAGTTTCCTTGCGGCCCTGACCTACGGCGCCGTGGCCGTGCCCATCCTGCATGAATTCAAAGCCGGCAACATCCACTGGCTCGTGAACCATTCCGAGGCCCGCGTCCTTTTCGTGGACGAGGTTATCTGGGAAGGCCTCTCTCCCGAAGAAATGCCCGGTCTGGCCGTCATCGTCCAGGTCAACACCTTCCAGTTCCTCTATACGGCCAAGGAGGAATACATCGAGATTTACAAGCACCTCAACGAGTCCTTCGGCCGCCGCTATCCTGATTATTTCGGTCCCAAGGACCTGGACTACTATGAGGACAGCGCCGAAGAGCTTGCCGTTATCAATTATACGTCAGGCACTTCCGGTTTTTCCAAGGGGGTGATGATTCCATACCGGGCCCTGTATTCCAACATCGAGTTTGCCTCCAAGGACGCCTGCCCGATGCTGAAAGCCGGCATGAACGTCGTGTCCATGCTGCCGACGGCCCACATGTACGGCATGATGTTCGAGTTCCTCTTTGAGATGACCATCGGCATGCATGTCCATTTCCTGAGCCGCGTTCCGAGCCCGAAGATCATCATGAAGGCCTTCGCGGAAATCCATCCGGACATCATCATCGCCGTTCCGCTGGTGATAGAAAAGGTCTACAAGTCCAAGCTCAAACCCATCATCGACAAGAACAAGCTCAAGATCCTGATGAACATCCCGGTGCTGGACAAGGCCATCGCCAAGAAGTTCTGTACGGAGCTGACCAACTCCTTCGGCGGGCAGTTCGAGGAGGTGATTCTCGGCGGCGCCGCCTTCAATCCCGAGGTGGAAAAATTCCTCCACAAGATCGGCTTCCATTATACCGTGGGCTACGGCATGACCGAATGTGCCCCGATCATCGGCTATGCCCATTGGGACAAGGTCAAGGTCGGTTCCGCCGGCCGCGCCGCCATGAATATGGAGATCCGGATCGAGTCCCCGGACCCGCGCCGGATTCCGGGCGAAGTCCAGGTTAAGGGCCCGAACGTCTGCCTGGGCTATTACAAAAACGAAGAGGCCACCAAGTCCTCCTTCACCCAGGACGGCTGGTTCTGCACCGGAGATATGGGCATCCTCGACGAGGACGGTTATCTCTTCCTCAAGGGCCGTTCCAAGTGCATGGTCCTCGGTCCTTCCGGTCAGAACATCTACCCGGAGGAAATCGAAGCCGTCATCAACAACTACACCTACGTGGTGGATTCGCTGGTCATCGAGGATGACGGCGGCCTGACGGCCCTGATCTATCCCGACTGGCACCAGGGCGACCTGGACGGGATGAACCGCGCGGCCCTGGAAGACCGCATCCGCGCCGTCCTTCCGGATATCAACAACGAACTGCCGAACTACGCCCGCATCAAGAAGATCGAGTTCATGCCGGAGGATTTCGAGCGGACCCCCAAGAAGAGCATCAAGCGTTATCTTTACCAGCGTTAGAAGATGGAAAAATTTGACCGCAGTTACCTGGAGATGGCCCAGATCTGGTCCCGGAACTCCTATTGCAAGCGCCGCCAGGTCGGTGCGCTGATTGTGAAAGACCGGATGATCATTTCCGACGGATACAACGGAACGCCTTCCGGCTTTGAGAATGTCTGCGAAGACGAGAACGGCGTGACCAAGCCCTATGTCCTCCATGCGGAGGCCAATGCCATCACCAAGGTGGCCAAGTCCGGCAATTCCAGCCAGGGCGCGACCCTCTATGTGACCGCTTCTCCCTGCCTGGAGTGCTCCAAACTGATCATCCAGGCGGGCATCCGGCGGGTGGTTTACAGTGATGAATACCGCCTCACGGACGGGGTGGACCTGCTCCGCAAGGCCGGTATCGAGGTGGAGAAGGTGGAGATATGAGCCAGCGCGCAGTCCGGATCCTGGAGGTCCTCTGCGGGGTCGCGGTCGGTGTCCTCGTGACCCTGACCGTCCTCCGTTCCCGCGAGGCGAAAGACCTGCGCCGGGTGAAATACCAGAACTGGCAGAAACTCAATTTCATCCTCGGGGCGGTCGGGGACAATTATGTGGACACCCTGGACGTGGTCGGGATGACGGATGCGGCCGTCAGCGCGGCGCTTTCCCAGCTGGACCCGCACTCGGTGTATCTTCCCCCTGTCAAACAGGCCTCTTCCGATGAAGAGCTCGCCGGCAATTTCGACGGCATCGGCATCCAGTTCAACGTCCCCAACGACACCGCCGTCGTGCTAGAAGTCATTCCCGGCGGCCCGTCGGAAAAGGTCGGGCTCCTGTCCGGCGACCGCCTTCTGAAGGTGGATGACAAGGTCATTGCCGGGGTCCATTTCCCCCAGGATTCGATGGTCCGCCGCATGCGGGGCCCGTCCGGGACCAAGGTGACCGTGACCGTACGGCGCGGCCGCGAGACCATTCCCTTCGAAATCATTCGCGGCAAGATTCCGCTCCACAGCATCGATGCGGCCTTCCTGCTGAACGATACGCTGGGCTACCTTCGCCTCAGCAAGTTCTCCGAGTCCACCTGGGAGGAGTTCCAGGCGGCTTCCGCCAAACTGCTGGAGGAGGGGATGACGCACCTCATGCTCGACCTTCGGGACAATTCCGGCGGCTATCTGAACCAGGCGCTGCTTCTTTCCAATGAGTTCCTTTCCCGGGGCGATACGATTGTCTATATGGAGGGCCGGCACCGTCCGAGGGAGTGTTACCGCTCCGACGGGCGCGGCCGCCTCAAGGATGTGGGTCTGACCGTCCTGATCAGCGAGAATTCCGCCTCTTCCAGCGAGATTCTCGCCGGGGCCATCCAGGACAATGACCGCGGCCGGATCGTCGGCCGGCGTTCCTTCGGCAAGGGACTGGTCCAGGAGCCCCTCCGTTTTTCGGACGGATCGGGCCTCAGGCTGACGGTGGCGCGCTATTACACCCCCTCCGGCCGCTGCATCCAGAAACCCTACAAGGACTACGACTACGACATCTACAACCGCTACGTGGACGGAGAAGTCTTTTCCGCCGACTCGGTGCGCCTCGATACGACGGATGTCCATCATACCCGCTCCGGCCGGACGGTCTATGGCGGCGGTGGCATCATGCCGGACGTTTTCGTGCCCATGGACACGACCCGCGCTTCGGCCTTCTATCTCTCGTGCAACCGCAAGGCGACGCAGATGCGCTTCGCCGCGGCAACCTTCGACCGCTACAGCGACCAGATCCGGGACATCGACAGTTTCCCGGAGATGGACCGTTTCCTGAGGCGGCTGAACCTCAAAGTAGAGTTCCCCTCCTACGCCAAGGCCCAGGACGGCATCCCCTGCACCGAGGCCGAATGGGACGCCTCCGCGCCCTATCTCGTGCCCCAGCTCGAAGCCCTGATTTCCCGTTACTCCCGTCTCGGCGAGAATGCCTTCTACAAGTACTACCTTCCGGTCGATTCGACCGTCGAAGTGGCCATGCGACCCTGATAATCTCATCCGCTGCGAGTTCATGGCCACCGCCTCCGGAATCACCGTTAAACTCGCCTGATATGCAGACTGTAAAGCTTAACTGCGGCATTGATATGCCGATTATCGGATACGGAGTCTACCTGGTGGACCCGTCCGTCACGGAGCGCTGCGTCCTCGATGCGCTCAGCGTCGGATACCGATCCCTGGACACGGCCCAGTACTATGAGAACGAGGCGATGGTCGGTTCGGCCGTGCGCAAATCCGGCATCCCAAGGGACGAAATCTTCATCAC
>JAEEGL013717192.1_pt1 | contig 26416 bp, 21 predicted proteins | sample 9134231 | NCBI WGS metagenome assembly JAEEGL01 (sample SAMN16246548, study PRJNA631951) | gut metagenome | biome: gut microbiome; feature: rumen; material: fiber-attached | host: Bos | place: Iran: Karaj | collected 2018-10
CGGCTCTCCGTACAGATTTTCAAGCGCGGAAGAGAACTCCCGGAAAGACCGGAAAATATCCCGATCGACCGAGACAGCGTACTCTTCCGTGCGATAGAGCTCTATGTACGTGATTCTATTCAGGATCGCGTTGACGCAGACCCAGATTTCCTCGTCGTAACCGGGCAGTTTCCCCCGGAAAATGATGCGCCTTCCGCCTTTGAAATAGTTTTTATACGGAACGCCCGTTTTACGAAGATCCGATTTGCATTTTGCAAAACTCCGCGTGACGGTCAGACCCGGTTTGCCTAAAGTAAACCCGGCTTTTTCTTTTTTGGGGAAAAACGAAAGCACTTCGATCACCTCAAAAATATTATATCATACCCCGTGGAGAATTACAAGCGTTACGCTCTCAAAAAAGCCGCTGCGAGTCTTGATTATGCAAGCGCCCCGTGCTATAATAAACGGGTACCTCAAGCGTCGGACCGAAAGGGGAAGGGAAATGAAAGCAGGGGTTTTTTATTCGAAAAACGATTTGAGGATCGAAGATATTCCAAAACCGTCGCCGAAGAAGGACGAGGTTTTGATCAAAGTGATGGCGTGCGGGATCTGCGGCACCGACGTCCATATTTTCAAGGGAGATAAAGGTTGTTTCCCGACGCCCTCCGGGACCGTTCTCGGGCACGAGTTCTCCGGCGTCGTGGAATCGGTGGGCGAGGAAGTCAAGGCGATCAAGCCGGGCGACCGGGTCTCTGTGGATCCGAACAAACTGTGTAACGAATGCTATTACTGTAAGAGCGGGATCGGCCATTTCTGCGAAAATATGATCGGGATCGGGACAAGCGTCAACGGCGGTTTTGCCGAATACTGCGCCGTCCCGCAGTCGCAGGTCTATAAGATCGCGGACACGACCACGTTCGAGATGGCTGCGATGAACGAGCCGGTCGCCTGCTGCGTGCACGGGATCGATCTGTGCGGCATTTCCTGCGGAGATACGGTGGCGATCATCGGCGGGGGTATGATCGGAATGATCATGCTTCAGTTGGCAAAGCTCTCCGGCGCGGGGAAACTGATCATGATCGAGCCCGTCGCGGCAAAACGGAAGATCGCGGAAAAACTCGGCGCGAGTCTTACGATCGATCCTCTGAACGAGGACGTTCACGCCGTTCTGGCGCAGAATCATATCGACCGGATCTCCACGGTGATCGAGTGTGTCGGGAAGACCGTCACCATCGAACAGGCGATCGATATAGCGGGCAAGAATTCGACGGTGATGATGTTCGGGCTGACCGCTCCGGACGATACGATCACGGTAAAGCCGTTTGAACTGTTCCAAAAGGAGATCGTCCTGAAAGCGTCCTTTATCAATCCGTATACGCAAAAACGCGCGCTGGAACTGATCGACGGCGGCAGGATCGACGTCAGTTCCATCGTATACGCCTACGAACCGCTCGAAAAACTTCCGGAGATCCTGGCGAGCGATTCGCTGAGAGCAAACGGCAAATTCATCATTCTGCCGCAAGGGAAAAACCTATGAAAGCGTTGTCCTTCGGCGAGATCCTGTGGGATACCTATCCGACCGAAAAACATATCGGCGGGGCGCCCCTGAACTTTTCCGCGCATTTCGTGAAAGCGGGCGGCGAGGCGTATCTCTTGTCGGCTGTCGGTGCGGACGAACTCGGAGAAGCCGCGCTCTCCTTTCTTAAAGAGCAGGGGATCCGCACGGACTACGTATCGGTTTTAGAGGGAAAACGGACCGGGGAATGCCTTGTGACGCTGGACGGGCAGGGGATCCCGCGTTACGATCTTCTGCGCGGCGTCGCCTACGACGAAATACCCGCCCCCGACCTGTCGGGCGCGGACTTCGACGCCTTCTATTTCGGCTCGCTGGCTTTGAGGAGCGTAAAAAACCGGGAAACGGTCTCGGCGGTCCTCACAAGCCGCGGCTTCAAAGAAGTGTTCGTCGATATCAATATCCGACCTCCGTTTATTTCCCCCGACGTGATACGGTTCGCCTGTCGGAGCGCGACGATCCTGAAGATCAGCGAAGAAGAGATGCCCGCGGTCACAAAACCGCTGTTCGGGTGGGAACGGGACGCGACGGAGTCCGCGAAGGTGATCGCAGAATCATTCGACAACCTGAAGCTCCTGTTGATCACGAAAGGCGAAAACGGCTCGGTCGCCTACGACTGCAGGACCGGTCGGACCGTCTCGTGCGATGCGGTCAGGGGCAACGTGGCGGCGACCGTGGGCGCCGGGGACAGTTTCTCGGCAGCGTTTTTATACGGCTATCTGTCGGGGAAACCGATAGAGGATTGTCTCTGCTCCGCGTCGCGGATCAGCTCTTTCGTCTGCTCCAAAGCGGAGGCGATCCCGCCCTATCCGATCGGGTTCCCGGAATAAAAGGCGGGAGGCAGGACAAGTTGAACTGCGTTTGCCCCGACGGAGGGGAGAGGGCAGCTTCATAGGATGGGCAAACGCCAAGAGTTTCACGGCTCGCGCCGCAAAACTCGGTTCAAGTCCTATATACTTCACAGTCAAAAACACAGGACGCCCCACGAGGGGGCGTCCTGTGTTTTTGGTTGCGGAGGCAGGACTTGAACCTGCGACCTCCGGGTTATGAGCCCGACGAGCTACCAAACTGCTCTACTCCGCGATGCCGTTTTTGCGTCAGCCCTATTATTATATACAATCCCGCCGGGAAAATCAACCCTTTTTGTGCGGAAAAGCGTTTTTTGTGAATGTTCCACGAAAGGAAAGCGCCGTCCGGCGGCGTTTTGGTGTTCTTTTTTGGGCATAAGTACCGAAAAGATCTACCCCGAACGCCGGAGAACGGCTTTTTTCCTTGCGGGATCCTCCCGCTTTTATTCCGTGAAATCGATCGGATCGGGCGGGACCGCCTGCGCTTTCGAGCAGACGAAAGAACTGATCCTCGACGCAGAGCGCAAACAATCTTTGATCGGTTTCCCCGCCAAATAGCCGAATAGAAACGCGGCGGAAAAACTGTCCCCGGCGCCGACGGTCGACGCCACTTTGACCTTGATCGCCTCGCAGTAGTCGGTCCGACCGCTCTTGCAATCGTAGGCAACGGAGCCGTTTTCGCCTTTCGTGACCAAGATGATCTTCACGTTGCCGAACGTCTCGGCGATCGCTTTGACCGCCTCCGCCGCGTCCCGTTCCCACCCGAACAGCAGTTTTGTGACCGTCGGCATCTCTTCCTCGCTGATCTTGAGGATCGTCGCGTTCCGAAAAGCGAAGCGTATCACGTCAGAGGAAAAAAACGGAGGTCTGATATTGACGTCGACAAACACTTCTTTGAAAGTATGGCTTCTCAGAACCGCCGAGACGGTTTCCCTGTTCTTCTCGCTTCTCAAAGCCAACGAGCCGAAATAGAAGGCGTCGAAATCCGCGCCTAAGAGATCGGGTTCCGGTATTTCGTCGTAGGCGACGTCGGAGAGAAGATCATAATGCGGGATCCCCTGTCCGTCCAGCGTCACAAGACATTCTCCGGTCCGTTTTTCCCCCAAAACCGATACGTAGTCCGTGCGGATCCCATGCTCTCTCAGAAAAGAGAGCGCGGATTCTCCCAATTCGTCCGCACCGACCGCCGAAAGCAGATACGCCTCGCCGCCCGCCTTGACGAAGTGAGCGGAAAAATTCAAAGGAGCCCCGCCGATATGCTTTTCGGTCGGATAGGTATCCCACAGTATCTCGCCGAAGGACAGCACTTTCATTTGTTTTCCCCTTGCGGCAGAATGATGAATTTGCCGTTTGCTCTCAGCGAATCGCTTGCCAGGATCTCCGGAAGTTTTTCCAGCGGCTCGTACGCGTAAACGATGGAACTGACGTCGATTTTGCCGCCGTCGATCAGTTCCAAAGCGCGTTTTTGCGTATAGGGATTGATAAAGGACGCTTTCAGGACGATCTCCTTTTGGAACAGTTCAAACGGCTTTACCGTGATCGTGTCGTCCGGCGCGGTCAGCCCGAACATCATCACCGTCGAATTCTTGCCCGCTATGTCGATCGCCTGTTCGATGGTGACGGTCTTCCCGACGCACTCGATCACCGTGGAGATCCTGTCGATACGATTGCGCGACAGGACCGCGTGAACGTCCTCGTTTATGGGATCGATCGTAAGATTTGCGCCGAGTCTTTCCGCGATCTTCCGTTTGGCTTCGACGGGCTCTATCATGATCAGTTTCCCCGCGCCGGAGAGTTTTGCCAACTGAAGCATGATCATTCCGATCATACCCCCGCCGATGATCGCCACCGTATCTCCGCAGGAAATGCCGCACAGATCGATCCCGTGCACGCAGCAGGCGACCGGCTCGGTCATCGCAGCCATCTCAAACGTGGTCGTATCCGCGATCCTGTAAACCTGCGACTGCGGAACGGCGCAGTATTCGGCAAATCCGCCGTTGACGCTTGTCCCGATCCCGATCATCGACTCGCAGAAATGACCGATCCCGCTTTTGCAATAGTAACATTCGTTGCACAGTTTGTTCGGATCCACGCAAACCCGGTCGCCCGGCTTGATCGCCTTGACGTCCTCGCCCACCGCTTCTACGACGCCGGAAAACTCATGCCCGAGAACCGTTCCGGCGGGCGTCGGGAAACAGCCTTTGTCTCCCTTGAAAATATGAACGTCGGTGCCGCAGATCCCGCACGCTATCACCTTGATCAGAACCTCGTCCTTCTTCGGCGACGGTTTCGGAATATCTTCAATTCTCAAATCGTTTTCGGAATAAAAAACCCCTGCTTTCATTTCCCTTCCCCTTTCGGTCTGACGCTTGAGGTACCCGTCTATTATAGCACAGGGCGCTTGCATAATCAAGGCTCGCAGCGGCTTTTTTGAGAGCGGTCGCACTTGCAATTCCCCGCCGGGTATGGTATAATTCCTTTGAGGTGATCGAAGTGCGTTCGTTTTTTCCCAAAAAAGAAAAAGCCGGGTTTACTTTAGGCAAACCGGGTCTGACCGTCACGCGAAGTTTTGCAAAGTGCAAATCGGATCTTCGTAAAGCGGGCGTTCCGTATAATAACTATTTCAAAGGCGGAAGGCGCATCATTTTCCGGGGGAAACTGCCCGGTTACGACGAGGAAATCTGGGTCTGCGTCAACGCGATCTTGAATAGAATCACGTACATAGAGCTCTATCGCACGGAAGAGTACGCTGTCTCGGTCGATCGGGATATTTTCCGGTCTTTCCGGGAGTTCTCTTCCGCGCTTGAAAATCTGTACGGAAAGCCGCAGATCCGGAAGACGGACGACGACGGAGGGATCGACGAAAGATGGGAAACGCCGTGTCGGATCTGGCACTATATCATGGAACGATTCGGATGGGAAGAACATCTGATCATTTCCTTTTGAAGTCCTGCGTCAGGATCCGCAAAAGAGCCGAAACGTATTTCCCCCGCATCAAAAAAAGGAGCCGCACGGCTCCTTTTTTTACGCTTCAAACGCGAGCAGGTTCCCGAGGGGGATCGTAAAGCCGAGGGCGCGGTACATCGGCAGATCGCAGTCGGCGCAGCCGACGGTCATCGACGAAACGCCGCTCTCGCGGTAGGCGAAACGCACCAGTTCCCGGGCAATCCCCTTGTGCCGGTAGTCGGGGAGAATATAGAAATCCTCGAAGACGCCGCCCGGCAAATAGTTGAAGGTCGAGAACACGACCGAGACCGAGCAGCACCCGACGAGTTTTTCCCCGTCGAACGCGCCGAAAAACAGGATCTTGCCTTGTTCGATTGCCGCAGCAAGGGCTATCCGACCGTCGTCTTCCGGCTCGTCCTCGCCGATCTCGGCTTTGTAGCGTTTTTGCAGTTCCCAGAGATCGAAAACGTCTGCAAACTCGAGTCTTTTGTATTCCATAATCGTTTCCTTTCCGTGAAGTTTTCCCTGACGGGCAAGTGAAGTTACGTGTTCCATTTCGCGCGCGAAGCGCACATCACTTGCCGAAGGCAAACATCACGCCCGCAGGGCACATCACGTTCCGCGGCAGCGAAACACATCGTTTTAAAAAGTGCTTCTTGTCTATCGGACAAAAAGCACTTTTTGGGATGGTCCGAGTGGCGAGACTCAAACTCACGGCCTCTTGGTCCCAAACCAAGCGTTCTATCAACTGAACTACACCCGGATAACGCCCGGCAAATCGGCGCGAGCGGTAATTATTATTATACCAACCCCCGAGGAGGTTGTCAAGCGAATACGGTCACTTCTTCGCGTCCCGGCGATCAATCGAGGCGCCGAGGAACAGAAGACCGGTCGTGACGGCGGTCGCGGCGCAGGCGATGAGCAGGCGACCGAGCGGCACCCGGAACCCGAACACGCATTTTGCCGATCCTGCGGGCTTCTCGTCTTCCTTTTTGCGGTAGAAAGAGAACGTGCTTTCCACGTTGTATCCGATCTCGGAGGCGAAGAGATCTTTCATCTTGCGTTTCCTTTCTTAAACCGTTACGGTCAGATAATGTATCGGGAACCCCTTTTGCGAGAAGTTCTTTTCGTACTCGGTCTCGACGTTGCCCTCGTTGTACGGCGAGTTGTGCAGGTCGCGCGTCACGGCGTCCGGGGTTTTCCCGAGCGCGGCAAGTTCCTCGAGCGTGAAGTCGAAGAGCCCGACGTTGTCGGTCTTGAACGCCAGTTTTCCGCCGGGTTTCAGGAGCGTGAAATAGGTTGTAAGGAACGCGCGGTAGGTCAGCCGGCGTTTGGTGTGTCCCTTCTTCGGCCACGGATCGCTGAAATTGAGGAAGAGCGCGTCGAGCGACCGGGGCGCGAACCATTCGGTAAGCGTCGCCGCGTCCGCAACCGCGAAACGAAGCCGGTCGGGACGGTTCCCCGCCCGTGCCGCCGCCTTCTCGACGGCGTTGACCATCACGTTCGAGATGCGTTCGAGCGCGACGAAGCAGACGTCGGGGTGCTTTTCCGCCATTCCGCAGGCAAAATCGCCCTTTCCGCACCCGATCTCGAGCCAGAGCGGCAGATCCTCGCCGATCACGTCGCGCGACGACGCGAAGGGGACGGCGGGACGGTCGAGCAGCAGGTTGCCGCAGGCGGCGAGCCGTTCGGCGCCGTGCTTCTTGATCCTCATACGCATAGGGGAGTTTCCTTTCCGGGGAACGCGGTCGCTCCCCGTTTCAGTATACCACAATCGGCGCCGGATTGCAAGAGACGGCGGCGACAAATCGACGTTTCAGGCGCGCCCGCCGTCCATGGCGCGGAGCATCGACTCAAGGAAGACGCCGTAGCCGCGGCTCGGATCGCTTACCGTCACGTGCGTCACCGCGCCGACCAGCCGCCCGTCCTGCAGGATCGGACTGCCCGACATCCCGCGCACGATCCCGCCGGTGAGTTCGAGCAGGGCGGGATCGGTCACCCGGACCGAGAAGCAGCGGGCGCACCCCGCCTTCGACGACAGGTCGCCGAGTTCGACCTCGTACTCCCCGACCGAGCCGTTTTTCAGCGTGCAGAGGATGGTCGCGCACCCTTCCCGCACCTCTTCGGGTCTGGCGACCGGGAGCGCTTCGCCCGTCGGGACGTCCGAGAGCCGCCCGAACACCCCGTATTCGGTGTTCGACGTGACGACGCCGATCCCGCCCGGACGGAGCATCCCTTTCAGTTCGCCCGGCTCGCCGGGTTTGCCGCGTTCGATGCCGTCGAGCAGCACCCCGGTCACGGTCCCGGCTTTGAGGCGGAGGGGTTTTCCGCTCTTCCCGTCCCCGATCGCGTGCCCCAGCCCGCCGAACGCCCCGGTCTCGGGGTCAACGAAGGTCACGGTGCCGATGCCCGCCGCGTTGTCGCGGACAAAGATCCCGAGTTGCCCTTCCCCGCCGTCGTATTTGACCGGCGTCAGCGTGATCGGCAAGGTCTTCTCGTCTCGCAGAACCGAGAGCGAGAGCGGACGGTCGCCCGCGTTTTTCACCGCGTCGGTCAGGTCACGTACCGTCCCGATCTTCTTCTGATCGACCGCGACGATCAGATCCCCCGGGCGCAGTCCCGCGTCGAAGCCGACCGAGCCGCCCTCGCGGAATCCGACGACCAGTACCCCGTCGCACGCGATCCGGATCCCGAACACGCCCCCGCCGGGGATCAGTTTCCTTTCCGGCGGCGTCAAGTCCGACGGCTCCGCCCGCTCGCACATCCCGTCCCCGGGGAACAGGATCCCCGGTATGCGGAAGCGGATCTCCGCCGTCCCGCGCGCCGACAAACACGGCTCGACGCCCCCGCCCTCGGCTGCCGCCGCCCCGATATTGCATACGACCGCCAGCAGAAGGATCAAAAGGATCCCTACCGTCAGTTTTCGTCCCGTTTTTCGTTTCATAAACCTCTCCCCCGCTCCCGAAGCCGGGAGCGCCCTTTCGTTTTCGTGGCGTCGCCCGTTTTTTCGTCGCAATTTACTATTCGCCGCGCCGTGCGCTTTATCCGAGGTAATCTTTTGACCGGACGACCATTTCCTGTCTTTCAAAGACGCAAAAAACGCGGTATTTACGGGGAAAATGAAAACCGCCCCCTCGTTTGAGGAGGCGGCGACACTATCACTCTGACCGAGAGAAGCAGTCAGTTTCGGGAAAGACGAAGGATACGTTCGGCGTCCCGAAGGGCGGTGCGCACCGCGCGGGCGATCGCGTCGGGGACCGGCGCGAGCAGGCGGCTGACGTCGGCTTGCGACTGCGCGAGCGTGACCACGACCGAGAAGCGGTCCTTGGTCTCGTCGAAGTACCAGTTCGCGCCGCAGGCGGCAAGATCCGACGTGATCAGGCGGAGATAGTGGTCCGAGATCCCGAGCGCCTCGCGTTCGGAGAGGCGGCGGTTCTCGTTCTTTTTCGCCGTGACCGTGATCGCGATGCCCTCCCCGTGCGCGTCCGCCCTGACCGACGGATCGCAAAGCGACGGCGAGAGCGACAGGAAGCGGTAGATCAGGGTGAGCAGGTAGGCGAAGCGTTCCTCGGGCACCTCGATCGCCGTTTCACGCGGCAGGGTGTCCTCGATCGTAACTTCGGTATCGATCCCCCGCTTGATCTCCTCCGCCCAGCGGCGGAGCGTATCGAGCAGCAGTGCGGGCGCGGGGCGTTCGACGGCGGGGGAACGCGGGTTCTCCTTGCCGGGATCGGGCGCTTGGCTCGACAGTTTCAGTTTCATTGGAGCGTCAGTTCCGCGAGCGTTTCGGCGGAGAAGGTCGGGAACGCGGACGAATACGAGACGCCCGCGAGGTAGGTCTCGCCCTTTTCGACGATCGGGTGGTCGATCAGCGTTTGTTCCAGCATCAGATCGTAGATCGCGTCGGGTTCGCGCTCGTAGTCGGCGGAATCTTTACCCAGACCCACGGCGAACCACACGCCGTCCTCCCCGTCGCGGATCTCTCCGCACGAGTAGGGCGAAAGCGAGAAGATATCGGCGACCAGCGCGCGTTCGAGGGGCGTGTTGCCCTGATCCTTCGCGACGTAGAACCCGTGCTCCATTTCGTCGGCGGAAAGCACCCGATCCGAGAAGGTGGCGATCAGCACGCTCTTCACGTCGTCGTAGGTTGAGGCGGTCGCGAGGCGGTCGTGCATCTCGGTAGCGAATTGCCGCGCTCCGGCGCGTCCCTGCCACATCTCGTCGGCAACGAACACCCAGACGCCGTGGGCGCAGAGAGCGGAATCGAAAAAGGCGCGCGCGTCGGTCGGAACGCCGGTATTCTTACCGAGGGCGTAGTTGGTCACCAGATATTCGTAGAGCGCGGCTTGCGTCGCGTCGAAACGGTAGATCAGGCGGTTGACCGCGTCGGTCAGGTTCGCCGCGGCGAGCGCCGCTTTGTACTTCTCGCGGGTCCCGAAGCCCTCGACGATCACGCCGTTGACTTCCCCGCCCTCGTAGTCGACCTTGACGCGCTCGGCGACCGTTTCGTCGATCAGGTCGCCGTAGGGATCGACGCCGCTCTCTTTGGCGACGTCAAGGGTAGCGTAGAGGTACGCGATCTCCCGCAGGACCGCGGTCTTCGCGCTCTCCCACCCCTCTTCGGTCATGCCTTCGGTTCTGCCCGAGTACATCGCAGAAAAATAGGCGCGGAAGAGTTCGTATTTCACCTCGTGCCCGCCGAGGGTGGCGACGGTGGTCGATTCCTTCTTCGAGGAAGCGATCTCGGCGTAGTCGTCCTTGCCGCACGAGGCGAGCGAAAAGAGCGTCGCACAGAGCGCGACGAGCGTCACGATAATCAGATAGAAACGGCGTCGTTTCATCATGGCAGATCTCCCGTCTGTCGGTTCGTTGCTTTTATTGTAGCACGGATTTGTGTCTAAACCGTGAAAAACGGATACTTTTTTTACCTTGTCGCGCAGGATACTGCTTTCCCACCCGCATACCGCCCCTTTTTACAAGGGTGCGTTTTGTCTCTTTACTTTCCGGATGATTTTGGTATAATATTAATTGAAAGCCGCAAAAGAACGAAAGGAGCCGCAACGTGAGTCTTTCACAAACAATCGCGGAACTGCGGACGGCAAACGACCTCTCGCAGCAAGAACTTGCCGACCGCCTGTTCGTCTCACGCGACCTCGTCTCCAAATGGGAGAGGGGTGAGCGGACGCCGGTCTTTCGGACGATTGAGAAGATCGCCGAAATGTTCGGTGTTTCGATTGACCGACTGTGCGACCGACGCGCGTTGCTCGTTCGTGAACTCGAAGATTGCCTTCCGGAAGACGTTGCTCTCGAAGACGACGAATTGACCGCGTTTCTGGATCGATTTCTGCGGAACGTCTCTCCGCGGACGGCAAACATCTTTCTCAATCGGTATTGTTTCTTGAAAACAACGTCCGAGATCGCCGAAAAATACGGGATTGGCGAGAACCACGTTCGCAGTATTTTATCCAAAACTCGAAGAAGGCTGAAAAAAGCGTTGCAGGAGAGAAAAGTATGAACGGAGATAGGTTATACGAAGCGCTGTCGCACGTCGGCACGGATCTGATCGACCGCGCGCGCAAAACCCCCGCCGATGACCGCCCGAAGAAGGCGCGCCACCCCGTTGTGCGGCGGCTGGCGGCGATCACGGGGTGTGCCTGTTTTCTTCTCGTCGGCGCAATTCTGTTCGCACGTTTCCTTCCCGGTCACGGTAACGGTTCGACCTACGGATTGATGCTGATGGCTGTTGACGCAGATGAGATTGACGTCGAAAAACTCAACGCAACAATGGGATTTACACAATGGACCGAAAGTAATGAGTATTGCGATAAGAACCAACCGGAGAAAGTTCAGATCGAAATACTCGGCAAAGAGGTTTCCGGCACCTATTGGAAATCGTTCTTTCAGCGCGGTTCGCTCGTTCCGTTCCATCGCTATCGTGCCAAAGACCGCTCGGAGTTTGATCTGAAACCCGACGGAACGCTTGCCCAGTACTCCTGGGCGCCGTTGGATGAAAGTGAAATAAGAAATGCCGGAGAACGTATATTGGATGAAGAGGCAATCGCTCTTGCCTGCGATCTTTTTGAAAAATTGACGCCCTATAAAGCGGACGATTATTCCGTAAGCGTAACACAACAATACGGAACGGCTGAAATAATCGAAGTCCTTTTTCAGAAGGAACTGAACGGTATTCCGACTACGGATTGGGCAAAGATTTACCTTTTCAAAAACGGTCGGCCGATGACTTTCTTTTCGTGCGCGCTTGGCAGTATCTCGGATCGCGTTGATCGATCCTTCGATTTTGAAAGCGTCGATCAAAACGTCATGGAATACTGTGACAAATACGGGTTGATCGACTCGATTAACAATCTCGGTTATTCCGTCGACATACCTGATCAAGCCGAGATCGTTTTCGTCGATTATTCCGATTGGTTTCATATGCTTACTGCCGACGAAACGGGACGATTCCACGTTGTGGTCTCGGTAAAGATCGAGTATAAAACAGTCCGTGACGGGAACGCGGAGAGCACGTATTTAGGTTTGACGTTTGTTTCACCGTCGGGCGAAGTCCACTTGATCTCCGCAGAGCCGGAACTGCCCGTCGAGGAGACCGGTCCGAGCGAAGGGCTGACCTACGCATCCAACGGCGACGGAACCTGCTCCGTTACCGGGATCGGTACGTTCGAGGGCAGTCGGCTTGAGATCCCCGATACCTCGTCCGAGGGCGATACCGTCACAGCGGTCGCGGACGGTGCGTTCCGGCAGAGCCAGATCGAGTATCTGAAAATACCCGATACCGTAAAGACGATCGGGATGAATGCTTTTGCGGGATGCTCGCTTTCCAAGATCGATCTCGGCAAAGGCGTTGCGTATATCGGCGTCTGCGCTTTCAATTACAATCAATATCTGACTTCCCTCGTTATCCCCGACAGCGTCAAGACAATTGACGACGGCGCTTTCTGCTGGTGCACACGCCTGAAGAACGTTTCGATCAATAACGGACTGGTCACACTTGGGCAACAGGCGTTTGCATACTCCCCAAACGTTCGCTACACCGAATACGAAAACGGTCTCTATCTCGGGAACCGCAGAAACCCTTATCTCGTTCTGGTCGACGTAATCGATACGTCCTGCGCGTCCTTTGTGATCCATCCCGACACGCAGACGCTTGGCTTTGGCGCGCTCTGTGGGTACATGAACCTGACCTCGATCACCCTTCCCGACGGATTGATCGGTATCGGAGAATGCGCGTTTGAATCTTGTTCAAGGATTCAAAGCATCGTCATCCCCTCCGGCGTCACCAAGATCCCGGATCACGCGTTTTACAACTGCAGATCACTCGTGTCCGTCGTCCTCCCCGACGGGATCCTGTCCGTTGGAGAAGAGGCGTTTGCCGCTTGTTTCAATCTGACCGACTTTCAACTTCCCCCGTCGGTCACCGAGATCGGAAAAGGAGCGTTTGCAAGATGCGAGAGTCTGGCGTCAGTTACAATCCCCGCGGGGATCACGGAGATCCCGGGTTACGCGTTTGCCGGATGTTCCGCATTAACCGAAACGGCGATTCCCGCAAGCGTTACGTCCATCGGGTACTGTGCGTTCTACAACTGCAATTCCTTGACTGCGATCACGTTCTCGTCGAGCGGAAACTGGACCGTCCGCTACGACGATGAATTGATCAGTGTGTATCCGGAGTTCTCTGACGAAGGAATCACCGTTTCGACCGACGGTACACCCGCCGAAAACGCGGAAAAACTGACGCAAACCTACACCTTCCGTGTCTGGGAAAAGAACTGAACCGGGAAACGTCCCAAAGATCAAATCGAACAGATTGCAGAACAGGCGACCGCAGTTATGTCGGTCGCCTTTCTTGCGGGAAAATCAACTTTTTGCATCCCGCGCGCCCGCGCGGGACTTGACAGAGGGGATAAAGAGGTATATAATAGACTGAAATAACGGCTTGCCCGTACACGGAGATAAAAGATGGCAAACGACAAGAAATTCGTAGAACAGATCACCCCGATGGAGGAAGATTTCGGGCAGTGGTATACCGACGTCGTGAAAAAGGCGGAGTTGGTCGACTATTCCGGCGTGAAGGGGTGCATGGTCATTCGCCCCTACGGATACGCGATCTGGGAGAACATCCAGCACGACCTCGACGCGCGGTTTAAGGCGCTCGGACACGAGAACGTCTATATGCCGATGTTCATTCCCGAATCGCTTCTCCAGAAGGAGAAGGATCACGTCGCGGGCTTTGCTCCCGAGTGCGCGTGGGTGACGGTCGGCGGACAGAACCAACTGTCCGAACGGCTCTGCGTCCGCCCGACGTCCGAGACGCTCTTCTGCGAGCATTATAAGAACATCATCCAGTCCTACCGCGACCTGCCGAAACTGTATAACCAGTGGGCGAACGTCGTCCGGTGGGAGAAAACCACGCGTCCTTTCCTGCGCACCTCGGAATTCCTCTGGCAGGAAGGGCACACCATGCACGAGACCGAACAAGAGGCGCGTGAAGAGACGCTCCGGATGCTGAAGGTCTACGAGGACTTCTACGCCGAGGCGCTCGCGATCCCCGCCTACACCGGGCGCAAGACCGAGAAGGAAAAGGTCGCGGGCGCCGCGGAGACCTACACCATCGAGCCCATGATGCACAACGGCGTCGCGCTGCAGGGCGGCACCAGCCACTATTTCGGCACGGGCTTCTGCGAAGCCTTCGGGATCACCTTCACCGCCCGCGACAACACGCAGCAGTACCCGCACCAGACGTCCTGGGGCGTGTCCACCCGCTCGATCGGCGCGATCATCATGACGCACGGCGACAACAGCGGACTGATCCTGCCGCCCCGCGTCGCCCCGATCCAGGTCGTGATCGTCCCGGTCGCGCAGCACAAACCCGGCGTGCTTGAGAAAGCCGAAGAGATCCGCGCCAAACTCGCGGCAAAGAATATCCGCGTCAAACTCGACGCCAGCGACAATTCGACGGGTTGGAAGTTCTCGGAGTACGAGATGAAGGGCGTGCCGGTCCGTCTCGAGATCGGTCCCCGCGACATCGAGAACAACTCCTGCGTCCTGGTCAGCCGCGTCACCCGCGAAAAGTCCTTCGTCTCGCTCGACGGGATCGAAGACGCGGTCGAAAAGATGCTGCAGCAGGTCCACGACGAACTCTATCAGCGGGCGCTGCAGAACCGCACCGAAAAGACCTACGACGCGCGCTCCTACGACGAGTTCCTCGATATCGCCGCCAACAAACCCGGCTACATCCGCGCCATGTGGTGCGGCGACTCCGCCTGCGAAGACAAGATCAAGGACGAGACCGGCGGCGTCAAGTCGCGGTGCATCCCCTTCATCGAAGATCACCTGTCCGACGTGTGCGTTTGCTGCGGCAAACCGGCGAAGCACCTCGTTATCTGGGGCAGACAGTATTGATCGACGGCACGCGGACGCCCCGGACCGGAAAACGAAAGGATTCAGAACGAAGTTCGTCGGTACTTTTCACTTCATTTGATAATCCCGCAAGCAACCTGCGGTTACAGAAGAAAACCGCCCCACGGGGCGGTTTTCTTCTTTTTTTGCATTTGTGTTTTCCGGTCTGTACCGAATGCGCTTTTATCCCCTCTGCCACGATTTGCGGCTGAAGAGAACGATGATCGGGAAGATCTCCAGACGTCCCGCCAACATATCCATAATCAGCACGCACTTCGAGAGGATCCCGAACTGCGAGAAGTTGGACGACGGTCCGATCTTGCCAAGACCCGGTCCGATGTTGTTGAAGCAGGAGAGGACGGCGGTCGAGTTCTCGGTGAAGCCGAAGGGACTGCCGAGCAGGAAACTGTCGAACGAGACGAGGAAGAAACTTGCCACCATCAGAAGGATGTAGGCGGCGAAGTAGGCGTTGGTGTTGGCGAGGATCTTTTCGGGGACGGGTTTGCCCGAAAGGCGGACGGTCTTGACCTTCTGCGGATGCATCACTTCGCCGACGTTGCGCTTCATGATCTTGAAGAGCATGATGACGCGCGAGCATTTGAGACCGCCGCCGGTGCTTCCGGCGCAGGCGCCCACCGCCATCAAAATCACCAGGATCGCCTGCGAGAAGGCGGGCCAATCGTTTTCAAAGTTGGCGGTTGAAAAGCCCGTCGTGGTGATGATCGACACGACCTGGAAGAAGGCGTGACGGATCGAATCGCCGATGCCGTAGACGTTGTTGCGGAGCAGGTTCCAGATGATCAGCCCCGCGCTGCCGAACACGGTCAGAACGTAGAAGCGGAGTTCCTCGTCACGGAAGACCGAGCGCACGCGCTTGAGCAGGATCAGGTAGTACATCGAGAAGTTGATGCCGAAGAGGAACATGAAGACGGTGCAGACGATCTGGATATAGGGGCTGAAATCCATGATGCTGGTGTCCCTCGTCCCAAAACCCCCGGTGCCGGCGGTGCCGAATGCGGTACAGACCGAGTCGAAGGGGGACATCCCCCCGCAAAGCAGGAAGATGAAGTTCAGGATGGTCAGCGCGATATAGGTCAGGTAAAGCACCGTCGCGGTCTGACGCATTTTTGGCACCAGTTTACCGACCGAAGGGCCGGAACTCTCGGCGCGGAGAATGTGGAGCGTGTAGCCCTCGTTGCGTCCGCTGACCGGGACCAGAGCGAGCAGGAAGACCAGAACGCCCATACCGCCCAACCAGTGGCTGAAACTACGCCAGTAGAGGATCCCTTTCGGGAGCGACGACGGACTGGGCACGATGGTCGAACCGGTGGTGGTAAAGCCCGACACCGTCTCGAAGAGCGCGTCGATGAAGTGCGGGATCGCGCCCGAAACGACGAACGGGATACAGCCGAAGAGGCAAAGAGCGATCCAACTGACGCCGACGCAGACCATACCCTCGCGGGCGTAAAAGTCGGTCCCGGCGCCGCGGGTAAGCAGGTAGAGGAGCGCCGAAGCGACGCCCGCCGCCGCCATCGCGACGAGGAACCCGATCACCGGGCGGCTCTCGCGGCAGAAGAGCGAGATCAGAAGGGCGGGGATCATGGACGCCGTCTCGATCGCCAAGATCATCGAAATGAAACGCCCGAGCATCTTATAGTTCATACGCGCCCTCCGTCACTCGAAAATGTCGTTGAACCGAAGAAGCACGGTGTCGCCGCTGACCACGATCACGACGGTATCACCCGCCCGGAAGGTCGTGTTACCGCCGGGGATAATGACCTCGCTGCCGCGCAGGATCCCGGCGATCAGGACGTTTGGCTTCAGCGACAGGTTCTTCAGGGGGACGTTGGCGTTCGCCGCGGAGCCGTCGAGGTGGAACTCGATCGCTTCCGCCTGCCCGTCCGCGATATGGTGGACGGCGACGGCGGCGCCGGTCTGGTTCTGCATGGCGCGGACGTAGCGGACGATATTGTTACAACTCAGTTTGCGGGGCGAAACGATACTGCCGACCGGAAGGTTCTCGATCATGCTGGTATCTTCCATACGCCCGAGTTTGGTGATGGTCTGCGGGATCCCGCGCCGGTTGGCGTAGAGCGAAACCAGAACGTTCAACTCGTCAAGCCCGGTAAGCGACACGACCGCGTCGGTATCGGCGATCCCCTCGCTGTCGAGCAGCGTCTGACGCGACGCGTCGCCGAGAATGACGTCGGCGCCCGGCAATACTTCCGAGAGGTGGCGCGCCTGGGCGGGATCGCGCTCGACGATCGAGACCGATACGTGACGGGCAAGCAGCATCTCCGCCAGATAGTAACTGACGGTCCCGCCGCCGACCAGCATCACGCGCTTGACTTTGTGCGTCACGATCCCGAGGTTGCGGAGCAGCGTGGACAGGTCGTCCGAGGAAGCGGTAACGAAGATCCGGTCGCCCTCTTTCAGAGTAAAATGCCCGCTGTTCGGCGTGTAGGTCACGCCCTCGCGCAAAACCGCGCAGATCAGCGCGCGGCAGTTGATCAGTCCGGGCAGATTGGACAGAGGCTGATCGCACAGTTTGCTCTGCCCGTCGATCTTGAGTTCGACGATCTCGAGCCGCCCGTGCGCGAAGGTGTCGCGTTTCAGGAAGCCCGGGAACTTCAGAAGACGGTCGATCTCGACGGCGGTCTGCCGCTCGGGATTGAAGGTCATCGAAAGACCGAACCGGTCCCGCATCTCGTAGACCTGCCCCATGTATTCGGGGTTGTGGATGCGGGCGATGGTATGCAGTTTTCCGTTCATGGAGTGGGCGGTCAGGCAGGTCAGCAGGTTGAGTTCGTCGGAACCCGTCGAGGCGATGAGCAGATCGGCGGAACCGATCCCCGCGTCGCGCAGCGTCTCCATCGAGGCGCAGTTGCCCTGCAGCGTCATCACGTCGTACTTGCCCGCCGTCGCTTCCAGAATCGCGGCGTCACGGTCGATCAGGATCAGATCGTGCCCCTCGTCCGCCAGTTCCTTGGTCAGCGTCTCGCCTACTTTGCCGTTACCGGCAACCAGGATTTTCATTACGTCAGTTCTCCCTAACAGAAAAGAAATATTCTTTCATTGTAGCATTATAGCACGCGTGCGCGAAAAAGTCAAGTTGAAAGCCCCGGGGAAAGGGAAACGAAAAAGAGCGGAACGGGCAAATCGCCCGTCCCGTCTTCCCTTTTTCAGGTTCAGTCGCCGGAAACTCTTTTCTCGCTGTGCGCCCGCATCTTGTCGGAATACATACTCCGGTCGGCTGTGAGGAACATATCGCGGAAGTTGGTGTCCCCGATCTCCTCGGCAAACGCGAGCCCGACGGCAACGCTGATGTTCATTTCCTTCTGCCGCTCGTTGAACCACGCGAGCCGACGTTCCATCTCGGCGCGGGTGACGCGCTTGACGATCGCGGCGAACTCGTCGCCCCCGATGCGGAAGCAGTTGCTTTCGCCCGGCACGCCGAAACACTCGCCGATGCACTCCGCCGCGTTGCGGATCAGTTCGTCGCCGGCAAGGTGTCCCTTCTTGTCGTTGATCTCTTTCAGTCGGTTGACGTCGAAAACCAGGAAGGCGAGCGAGTAGCCGCTCTTGCCCGATTCGTAGAAGTACTGCTCGAAGCGGTAGCGGTTGGGCAGGTTGGTCAGTTGGTCGGTCTCCGCCGCGAAACGCAGAACCGTTTCGAGCGACTCGCGCCGCCGGAGCAGGGCGTTATAGGAGTCGGCGAGCCGACGGACCTCGTAAAGCCCGGTCTTCTCGTCGAGCGCGCGGTCGGCGGCGATCCCGCGGACGAACCGGTCGAGCGGAGAGATCAGTTTGAAAAAGATGACGAGGAAACTCGAGATCAGGAGCACTGAGAAAGCGACGGTCGTACCGAGAAGCGCGATCCGCATCGCACGGATGTTCTTCGTGCTCCGCTCGATCTTCTTTCCGGCTTCGTCCCGGAGCGCCTCGACGCAGTTGGTGACGTTGTTCGAGACCGTTCCCATCCGCTCGGTGTACGCCGTAGCGTTCAGGAGCGCCTCTGCCTGCTCGACCTTTTCGTCGGCGGTCATCGCCTCTTCCTGTTCGGTCAGAGGCGGCAGCGCGAACCCGGTGAGCGCCGGATCCGACGAGGGATGGGCGGAGAGCATCAGGGCGATCGCGTGCATCTGGATCTCGTACATCCCCTGCGCCGCCTCTTCCGCCTGCCGGATATGGCGTTTCGCCTCGGTCCCGACGTCGGCGTAGCCGTCGAAGTGCTCCGCGATGGTCGCGGCGCGACGTTCGGGGTGATTGCGGATCTCGGATACGTACCCCATCAGGGGTCCGACGTTCTCCTTATTCTGTTGGTTAACGTAGGTCGTCGAGGTTCCGTTCAGAACGCTTGCGCCCGAGACCAGCGCGGACGCCTCGGACTCGTACGCGCTATAAGCGTTCATGATCCGCGACAGTTTCGCGTTGCCGGTATTGGCGACGACGACGAGAACGACGATCGCGACCTGCAGGATCACGATCACGAATGCGAGCGGAAGAGCGACGCCCTTGGCGGACATACCGCCGAGGCGCCTCCGTCTCCCGGTAGCCAAACGGTTCATAAGCGGTTTTTCCTTTGTACGGTTTTTGGGTATTTACGGAAATACGACAGGGGGCGGTTGCGATTTTCCCTTTATTCTACGGAAACCGCGGGGGAGTAGAGGTATCCTTGGTAACTGTCGCAGCCGATCTCGTGCAGGACCTCGCGCTGTTCGGCGGTCTCGACGAATTCGGCGCGAGCGAACGAACGAGAGCGGCACCGGTCAGTTCATTCCACGGAAACCGCGGGGGAGAAGAGGTATCCCTGGTAACTGTCGCAGCCGATCTCGTGCAGGATCTCGCGCTGTTCGGCGGTCTCGACGAATTCGGCGATGACGGGAAGCGAGAGCGAACGCGAAAGCGTGGTGATCGAGGAGATGATCTCGCGGCAGTTCTGGCTGGTGTTCAGCCCGCGGACAAGCGACCCGTCGATCTTGATCACGTCGAAGACGCTGTCTTTCAGATAGTGAAGCGAGGTCTGCCCCATCGAGAAGTCGTCGATCGCGAGCAGCAAGCCCATTCTGCGCAGTTCGTTCAGTTGTTCGCGCGTCCCGTCCCCGAGATCGAGCGCGGTCTGCTCGGTGACTTCCAGACAGACGTTCTTGCCCTTGAAGGGACTCTGCTCGTTCAGTTTCCGACAGAACTGGACGAAACGCGGGGTGGCGATGGTCCCGCCGGTCACGTTGATCGAGAGTTTGACGTCCGGACCGAACTTGGCAAGGATCGCGGGACGTTCGGAAAGCGCCTTTTCGATCACCGCCTCCTCGAAGCGGGCGAGAATGTTCGACTCGGTCGCCAGTTTGATGACCAGAGGCGGATAGAGGATCCCGTGGACCGGATGTTTCCAGCGGAGCAGCGCTTCGACGCCGACGCAGCGACCGTCGTAGTGGTACTGCGGCTGATAGTAGAGGGTCATGTGGCGGGAAAGCCCGTCGCGCAGGTCGGCGCAGAGCGATTTCGCCACGTCGCTGTAGACGTTGTCGAGGTCGGTCACGCGCTTGTTCTGCAGATCCTGTTCGTGTTCGCGGAAGAAGTCCATGAACATCGAGAAATGCTCGCGGCTGTTGCGCTCCGACTCACGGTCGAGCAGGCGCACGAACGGATAGTAGATCGCGACGCCGATCAGGACCAGCACCAGTTGCAGAAGCAGTCCGCGGATCCCGCACGCCTTGTAGCCGCCGAGCAGGATCGGCGTCGTCCAGTCGATCGTGTTCGCGATGTGCGGAACGATCCCGGAATAGACAGCGAGATAGGACACCGAATAGCAGGCGAGCGGCACCGTCAGGAAGGGGATCAGCATGATGGGGTTGAACACGATCGGAAGCCCGAAGACCATCAGTTCGTTGATGTTGAAGACCATCGGGAACGCCGCCGTCAGCCCGAGCCGCCATTGGGCGCGGTTGCGCGAGAAGGCGAGCAGAGCGATGAGCAGACAGATGGTCGTGCCGCAGCCGCCCATCAGGACGAAGCAGTCGAAGAACTCCTTGCTCAGGATCGCGCCGTTTTCCAGTCCGTTCTTGAAGTAGGTGTCCATCACGCCCTCGAGCGCGTCGCTGCCGTGCACGCCGAAGAACCAGAGGACCGAAGACACCAGAACGAAGAAGAAGCCCTTGAAGAAGCCGGGGTTCTCCCCGCCGGGGGAGAAGAGCGCGTTCATCGCGCGGATATAGAGCGCGTGGATCGACTCCGCGTGCGAAATATGTAAGATCAGCGTGTTCAGGACGCCGAAGGTCACCGCCACGACCAAGATCGGCAAGAAGGACGCGAGCATCCGGTTGAACTCGCGGTCGGCGCCGGGCGAGAAGAGGTAGGTCCTGCGGCGGCGGAAGAAGCGGTCGGCTTTCAGATAAAGCGCAGACGCCCCGAGACCCGCGACGATGGCGAGCACCATGGACTTGACGCCGAGTTGCACGCTTCCGAAGTCGTCGAGGAACGCCCCGGCGAGCAAAAAGAACGCGAGCAGAGAGGCGAAGACCGCGCCGCCGTTGACGGTGTCGGGATCCGCCTTGACCTTCATGTACGAACGGCTGATCGAGTAGGTCATAAAGACGGACAGGACGCCGAAGGTCGCGCTGTTGACGTAGAGGAAGATCTTGTCGAGCACGCCGCCCGCAAAGGTCTGAATAAAGTGGCGGTAGCCGTCGATCGGCAGGAAACGGAACACCAGCGCGAACGCGCCGATGATCAGCACGGGAATCATATTGACAAGTCCCCCGCGCACGGCGCGCACGAACGTCAGTTGTTCGATATTCCGAACGAACGTCGAGATTTTTTGCGGTTTGTTTTGCGATTTTTGCATTTTTGTCGTCCTTCTTAAAAAAGACTTTTCCAGTTTAATAAGAATAATATATCACAGTATACCAAAAAAGTCAAGAAACGGAACTCGGTTTTTCGGGAAAAAGCAACAAGACGCCGTAAAACGGCGTCTTGTTTTCGGTTTCGTCGGCGCTCCGACGCCCGGTTACTTTTTGTGGCAGGCGCCGCTCATCGGACAGTGCCCGCAGTTGCACCCGCAAGAGGACTTCCCCGTTTTCCTGCCGTGCAGGATCGCGAAGACGCTTCCCGCCACGACGGCGAGCAGGATCACGACGATCAGAAACGTCGGCCAGTTGGACGAGAACCACGAAAGCACGGTGGATCCCCCCTTTCCGGTTTTTTATTCTGCCACGTTGATATTGCGTTCGAGTTTGTCCGCCTCGCGGTATTTGCGGAAGAAGAGCATATAGACCGCACCCGCGATCAGGGCGAGCGAGATCAAGAGACCGATCACGTGCCCGACCGTGGTCGCCGTCGATCCCGACGCGAAACTGCCGTCGAAGATCGAACCGATCTGATAAACGCAGAGCGACACGGCGTAGGCGAACCCGCACTGGTATCCGATCGCGAACCAGGTCCACTTCGGGTTGTTCATCTCGCGCTTGATTGCGCCGATCGCGGCGAAACACGGCGCGCAAAGCAGGTTGAAGATCAGGAAGGAGTACGCGGTCACGCCCGAGAAGGCGGCGCGGAGAGCGGCGTAGGTGTTGGTTGCGCCGGCGCCGTAGAGAATGCCCATCGTGCCGACGATGTTCTCCTTCGCCACGAGCCCCGTAACCGAGGCGGTCGCCGCCTGCCAGGTACCGAAGCCGAGCGGACGGAACAGGAAGGCGAACGGAATGCCGATCTTGGCGAGCATCGAATACTCGAGTTCATCTTCCGCGAGCATCCGGAAGGAGCCGTCGACCACGCCGAAGAAGGAGAGGAACCAGACGACGATGGTCGAAAGCAGGATGATGGTCCCGGCTTTCTTGATGAACGACCAGCCGCGTTCCCACATCGAGCGGAGCACGTTGCCGACGGTCGGCAGGTGATAGGCGGGCAGTTCCATCACGAAGGGAGCCGGATCGCCCGCAAACGGTCTGGTCTTCTTCAGGATCACGCCCGAGACGATGATCGCCGCCATTCCGATAAAGTAGGCGGAGGTCGCCACCCACGCCGATCCGCCGAAGATCGCGCCCGCGATCATCGCGATAAACGGCACCTTCGCGCCGCAGGGGATGAAGGTCGTGGTCATGATGGTCATGCGGCGGTCGCGCTCGTTCTCAATGGTGCGCGACGCCATGATCCCGGGGATGCCGCAGCCCGTACCGATCAGCATCGGGATAAAGGATTTGCCCGACAAACCGAAGCGGCGGAAGATCCGGTCGAGCACGAACGCGATCCGCGCCATATACCCGCACGCCTCGAGGATCGCGAGGAGCAGGAAGAGCACCAGCATCTGCGGTACGAACCCGAGCACGGCGCCCACGCCCGCGACGATACCGTCGAGGATCAGACCGGAGAGCCATTCGGGGGCGTTCGCCGCGTCAAGACCTTTCCCGATCAGGGCGGGGATACCCGGCACCCACGCGCCGTAGTCGGCGGGGTCGGGCTCGTCGAAGCCGGTCTCGGAGAAATAGGCGACCGCGTCTTTATAGGACATCGCGTTGACGTCGTCCCCCGCCTTTTCCGGCACCGCGTCGAAGTAGACGGTGATCTCAATCGGTTCAAGGGTCTCTTCATCCTCGACCTCGACCGTGGCGGTCGTCTCCGCCGGCTCTGTCAGCCGGGCGCGGAGCGCGGCGAGCGCCGCGTCTGCGTCGAAGTCTTCCGCTTCATAATCGAGTTCGACGTCAAACGCCGCGGCGGCGTTGTTCGCGGCGGTCCAATCACCTGCGGCATCCTCGTACCTTGCCGTACCGATCCCGAACATATGCCAGCCGTCGCCGAAAAGGCAATCGTTCGTCCAGTCGGTTGCGGCGGTGCCGACCGCGACCATCGAGATCCAGTAGACGAGGAACATCACGAGCGCGAAGATCGGAAGACCGAGCCAGCGGTTGGTCACAACGCGGTCGATCTTATCCGACGTCGTTTTTCCTCCGGTCTTTTTCTTCCTGTAGCACGCCTTGACGACGCCCGCGATGTAGAGATACCGTTCGTTTGTGATGATGCTTTCCGCGTCGTCCCCCAGTTCGCGTTCCGCCGCGGCGACGTCCTCTTTGATGTGCGCCATGACGTCGCCCGGGATATTCAGGTCGGCGAGCACCTTGTCGTCGCCCTCGAACACCTTGATCGCGTACCAACGCTGCCGCTCCTCGGGAAGACCGTGGAGCGCCGCCTCCTCGATGTGGGCGAGCGCGTGCTCGACGGGGCCCGAGAAGGTGTGCTGCGGGACGGTCTTCGCCCCGTTTGCCGCCTCGATCGCCGCTTCCGCCGCCTCCATGACGCCGGCGCCCTTCAGGGCGGAAATCTCCACGACGCGACAGCCGAGTTGGCGCGACAGTTCGGCGGTATCGATCTTATCGCCGTGCTTGTTCACGAGGTCGATCATATTGACCGCGACCACCACCGGGATCCCGAGTTCGGTCAGTTGGGTCGTCAGGTACAGGTTCCGTTCCAGGTTGGTGCCGTCGAGGATATTCAGGATCGCGTCGGGGCGCTCCCCGATCAGGTAATTCCGGGCGACGACCTCTTCGAGCGTGTAGGGAGAGAGCGAATAGATACCCGGCAGGTCGGTGATCACAACGCCGTCGTGCCGTTTCAGTTTCCCTTCCTTCTTCTCGACCGTCACCCCCGGCCAGTTTCCGACGAACTGGTTGGAACCCGTCAGAGCGTTGAACAGCGTCGTTTTCCCGCTGTTGGGGTTCCCCGCAAGTGCAATACGCATTCTTGTTTCTCCTTTCCCGTACGGTTGCCCTCGGCTAACCGTACGGCCAAAAAATAAATCGGGCTTGTTTTACTCGACCTCGACCATGTCGGCGTCGGCTTTGCGGATCGACAGTTCGTACCCGCGCAGGGTGATCTCGATGGGATCGCCGAGCGGCGCGACCTTCCGCACCCGGACCTCGGTCCCGCGCGTCAGCCCCATGTCCATGATCCGCCTCCGCACCGCGCCCTCGCCGTGCAGTCGCAGGACCGTCGCCACCCCGCCGATCGGGACGTCTTTCAGCGTTTTCATTTCCGTTTCCCCCTTAAATCATGATTTTCTGCGCCATCTCGCGGCTGACCGCGATACGGGATTCCTTGACCGAGACGATCAGGTTCCCGCCCGAGGAAGATACGACGCGCACCGTTCCCCCGACGACGAACCCTAAGTTCTCGAGGTGTTTCTTGACCTCGGGCGTTCCGCCGATCCGCCGGATCACCTGTTCTTCCCCGACGTCGGCAAACTGTAAGGGCATCATTCTTTCCCCTTTCCGCCGCGAATAGTTACCCGTGGCTAACTTTCGCCCTATATTATAGTTACCCGGCGCTAACTTGTCAAGTGGTTTTTGCAAAAAAGCGGGAAAAATTTTTCTTTCGGTCGGCGCGGGACGCGGGGACTTGCATTTTCTTTTCCTTTGTGTTACAATGGAGAAAACAAGGAACGGAGGGCGCTCGTATGCAGGAATCGGGAGAAATGTACCTGGAGACCATTCTGGTTTTGAGCCGGGACAGAAACGACGTGCGCGCGATCGACGTCGGGCAGAAGATGGGCTACTCGAAGCCGTCGGTCTCCCGTGCGCTGTCGCGGCTGCGCGCCGACGGGTATCTGCTCGTCGACGGGAACGGCTATCTGCATCTGACCGATAAGGGGAGCACGCTCGCCGAGAAGATCTACGAGCGGCACCACGTTCTCTCGGAACTGCTGACGCGGATCGGCGTTTCGCCCGAGACCGCGGCGGAGGACGCCTGCCGGATCGAACACGTCATCAGCGACGAGTCGTTTTCCGCGATCAAGCAACACGTCAAGGAACATTCGTAATCAAGAGCGCCCGGCGGGATTGGTCCCGCCGGGCGCTTTTTTGTTTTTTCGGGAGAGATCAGTTCTTCCCCATCCGCTCTAAAATCTTGCGCGCGACGTACACGCCGCTTGCCGAGGCGTGGGAAAGCGAGTGCGTCACGCCCGAGCCGTCGCCGATGACGAACAGTCCGGGGTACGCGGTCTCGAGATTCTCGTCGGTCTTGACTTCCATGTTGTAGAACTTGACCTCGACGCCGTAGAGCAGCGTATCGGGGTTCGCGGTCCCGGGCGCGACCTTGTCGAGCGCGTAGATCATCTCGATAATGCCGTCGAGGATCCGCTTCGGAAGCACGAGGCTGAGGTCTCCGGGCGTGGCGTTCAGGGTCGGACGGACCGAACCCTCGTCGATACGCGCCGCGGTGCTTCTTCTGCCGTGGATCAGGTCGCCGAACCGCTGCACGATCACGCCGCCCCCGAGCATATTCGACAGCCGCGCGATGCTCTCGGCGTAGCCGTTGCTGTCGCGGAAGGGCTCGGAGAAGTGCTTGGAGACGAGAAGGGCGAAGTTGGTGTTCCCGGTCTTCTTGTCGTCGCCCTCGAAACTGTGCCCGTTGACCGTGATGATGCCGTTGGTGTTCTCGTTGACCACGATGCCGTGCGGGTTCATGCAGAAGGTGCGCACCCGGTCTTCAAAGGTCTCGGTACGGTATGTGATCTTGCTCTCGTACAGTTCGTCGGTCAGATGCTCGAAGATCTCGGCGTTCAGTTCGACGCGCACGCCGATATCGACGCGGTTCGACATGGTTTCGATCCCGAGCGCGCGGCAGGTCTTTTCCATCCACTTGGAGCCGCTCCGTCCGACCGAAA
>JAEEGL014026072.1_pt1 | contig 26415 bp, 34 predicted proteins | sample 9134231 | NCBI WGS metagenome assembly JAEEGL01 (sample SAMN16246548, study PRJNA631951) | gut metagenome | biome: gut microbiome; feature: rumen; material: fiber-attached | host: Bos | place: Iran: Karaj | collected 2018-10
GGCGGGATGTACCGAATGAAAGGTCTTGTCTATCCATCCCCCTATGAGGATGAATGTCTTACGGATAATACAAGGGCGAACAACTTTATGTCCGTCCTGAAAGCGAATAAGGGAATTTACTATTTGCGCTTGATAAAAAACAACAACCAATTTGAGTTTGCATTAAATGGAACATGAATAGATTTAAGTTTGCATTAAACGGAACATAATATGAGAATAACTGACTGTGAAAATTTAAGCGATGATTTGACTCGTGATGCGAAATATAATGACCTTCGGATTGAGTTCTTTAGAAAGATTGGAGGTGGTTTCCATGATGTTGCTGAATATGCGAAACAGGAGCGTGACCAATTGCGATATTTGAATTATAGACTTATTGAGGTCTATGACAGATATGTCGTGGAAAACAAATGTGAGGACAAGTTCGCAATGATGTTCTATGATGACTCATTACAAAAATCATCACCACAAAAAGTGTTCGCATATACTATTATGGCAAACATCGGACTGGTGTGGAGGAACATTGAAGGTTATCGTGAAACATCATTAAAGACCGTTATGAAATCCAATTGGAATTTGTTTGATAGTGTATTGACCGTGCTTGTGGATTGGTTCAGACGTTGCGAGTATGATATGTATCAGGTGATGCCTATGAACTGTAATGACATATGGGAATAAAATAAAAAACCCCGTGATTGCTCACGGGGTTTCCAGTCCCATTCCGAAACTTATTAAAGACCGATGATTTGTTCATCCCAATAGTCGCATCTGAATGTAAGTTGTGCTTCGGTAGCATCAGTTGCGCTATAATCAAGGTCGTTACCAACCTGAAGTTGTCCTGTCGGGAACACATCCTTGCAAATGATTTTTCTGTAAATACTTCCATCACGGTTGTATTGTACGATAATCATACTTCCGACATACTGTCTTTTCATTCCAGACATACCATTGAGCGGGTTCCAAATGACGTTGCACCATTTACGCAAAGTGGTGTAGATGTAGTTTTCGTTTGAATCGTTCAAGTTCATTGTGAATGTCATCTGAAGGTCCAATGTGGTTTTGTCCGGGAATCCTGCGTATGAACGGGTTGCTTGTTTGAACTTTTGTTCAGTTGTTGTTACTGATGGGTTAAGACCATCCAATCCCGATATTTGTTTCACGTGTTCAAGAAGCAGTGCTTGGTCGCCACCAGTTGGCGGGAAAATCGTTGCTTCAAACAACGCTTTGTATACGGGTTCCCAATGTCTTGTACTCGGTACGGAGTTACTATAATGTGGTAATGCCATAATTCTTTATATATTCTTCAAAACTTTGCAATTCCTTGTTTTATGGGGATTGCTTTGGTTTTACATTTATATTTATATGGGTAGATTAATTGCCATTTTTCAAATTGGCGGGTATTGTTATATCCTTGATTTTATCACTTATAAATATATTTTGAATAATGGGATATATCGTTGATATATCTCCATGTATTCACACCTGATTATTCAGGACTTTAATTTGAAAAAATATTTTTCGCGAAAATATGAAACAGAAAAAAACATTATTGATTGTTGAGCAGGCGATGAGCGACCTCAAAATGTCCCGCGACAATTCTGATGTCATTTACCTTGAAGGCATCTTCACGGAGTTCAAGGTGAGAAACAGAAACGGCAGGATATATGAGGCATCCGACTTCATTCCGAAGATGAATGAACTGCTCCCTAAAATTAAATCGCACACCTTACTTGGTGAACTTGACCACCCGGTCAATTTTGATGTGTCACTTAAGAACGCATCCCACGTTATTGAGAAACTTGAGTATGATGAAACCAATGATAGAATTATTGGTAAAATCAGATTGCTGAATACCGATGCTGGGAAGCAGGCACAGGCACTTGTGAATGATGGCATTCCGTTGCACATCTCATCAAGGGCGGCAGGACAAATCAATCCCCAAACGGGAAGGGTTACTCTTGAAAAACTGTTCACCTATGACCTTGTTGCCGACCCTGGTTTTGAGAACGCTGAATTGAAAAGAGTCAATGAAGCGTATGGTTTTGGCAATATGGATAACGTTTACATCTATGAATGCAATTACGATTTTAATGATGAAAACACTCTTATAAATAAAGATAATAATAAAGTTAATAGTATGAACGTAAATGAATCCAAAACGGTCAATGTTGAGGACTTCCAAAAATACACCGAATACATTGCCGGCGTTATTGAAAACGTCAAGAAAAGCATTAACGATATTAAGAACACCATTTCAGTAAACGAAAGTGAAATGAGAAAGGTTGGCAAATCTGACCTTAAAATCGTTAACGACAACAAATCGCTTGGAGAATATGTTGACTACCTCGCAGAGCAATTACAAAAGGTAAGTGACCACAGCGACTACCTTGCTTCTGAACTTGAAAAGAGCAACAAGCATAACGATTACCTTGCTGAACAACTTGAGAAGAGCATCAATTACAGCGATTATCTTTCAGAGAATATCGACAACGCAATCAAGTATGGAAATTACCTTGGCGAAAAGTTGAACGACAACATTGGTTATAACGACTACCTTGCCGAACAAATGCAGAAGATTGCTGATCATAGCGACTACCTTGCAGAAAAACTTCAGACAACTTCCGACCATAGCGACTACTTGGCAGAACAACTTGAGAACACGATGAATTACTCTGAATATCTTGCAGAGAATGTTCAGAAAACTGCTGACCATGGCGATTACCTCGCAGAACAACTTGAGAAGGGAATTGCTTATTCAGAGTACATTGCAGAAAAAGTTGAAACAACGGCAAAATATGCAGATTACCTCGCAGAGAACATTGAGAATGGAATGAACTACTCCGAGTATCTTGCAGAGAATATTCAGAAGACCGCAGACCATAGTGATTATTTGGCAGAACAACTTGAAAGAAACTATGCACACAATGATTACTTGGCAGAAAAACTGAATCAGAATTTTGCACATAATGATTACTTGGCAGAAAAACTGAATCAGAATTTTGCACATAATGATTACTTGGCAGAAAAACTGGATCAGAATTTTGCACACAACGATTACCTCGCAGAAAAACTTGGTGAAAACTTTGATAAGACCGACCGTATTGTTGAAGGTCTTTCAAATAGAAGCATGAGTATGGTTACTGAAAAAACTGAAGATAACGCAATCAACAATACCACAAACTCATTTGCAAACAACAAAGCGGTTATGGAATCACGTAACGCAGCAAGTGCAATTCGCTCGAACATTAAATCAAACGATGAGTACAAATCAGCAATCACCGAGAAACTTGATGCACTTTTGAACAAGCACACTGAACAAGTTAAACCTGACAACTTCTTGAACTTCCTTTCAGAAGGTCGCAGAAACGAATTCGCAACGCTTGATAACAACACCAAAGCAATCATTACCGAAGCAATGAATGTTGCACACGTTAAGAATGAGGAACAGGCAAATATGGTCTGGAAGAGCGTTTACGAATCAAAGAAAGGACTTGACCTTGTTGAGAACATGCCTGCTATTTACAGAGATAAGTGGAATGCACTTTCCGATAAGAGAAAACAGGAGATTTTGAATGAATCAAAATTCTACAAAATCAACACGACTAATGAAATTGAATATTTCTGGTCGACAAGGGACCTTCGCGACAACACACTCGTTGTTGAAAGAGTTGATACCGATTCAGCAAGAATGTGGTCGGAAGACAATAAAAAACAGGATGACCATATTAGCAACGTACTTGGTCGTACAAAGAGGGGATTGAGAGGTTTCTAACCTCCCAATCCATTCCTGTTTGAATAATATATTCTTAATGGGAAATGACTGAACTTATTATAGCGTTTTCAAGTGTCATTACATTGATTCTCGGCGGTGGAGGAATCCTCTTCTACAAGCAAAGCAAACGCTTAAAAAAGGCAGAGGCAGAAGCGGCAGAGAAAGCAGTCATAACGAAGGACTTGGAAAACCAAAAATCAACGAATGACGAGTGGATAAGACTCTATAAGGAAACAAAAGATGAACTTATAGCAACAAGAGCAAAGAACGCAGAACTTCAAATCAAACTACAAAAAGCAGTTGAGGTGGAAGGACATCAAAGACTTGTCATAAATGACCTTGAATGGTCAAGGTGTGTTGTCAATGGGTGTATGAAAAGACAACCCCCAAGAGACTTTCAAAAGAAACTTGAGAAAATTGAGAACATGCACGAGGATATTACAAGATTAAGCGAATACGATGAAGAGGATGAAATGAGTTCACCCGAACCGCAGGAGGTTGATTAAAATATCCCACAAAATACATAATACGAGAAACCCCGTCAATGACGGGGTTTCTTTTTGCTTTCAGAATAATGTATTTGATGGTTTCCGTTCACATTTTATTCGTTGCTGTGCTTTATCAAAATAATCTTTGCTTATTTCAAATCCAATAAAGTGACGTTTGCTACGCAAGCACGCTCTTGCCAAAGTGCCGCATCCAATAAATGGTTCCAATACAACATCTCCTTCATTGGTTGAGTTCTCAACAAACTTCTGAAATAAAGGAACGGGTTTTTCACTTGGATGAATCTTGTCCCCATATACACCTTTGATTCCTTCTATAAGTGCGAAGTCACCCATATTGTTTATTTTTCTTGCATTGCCTTTTCTGAAGAGTACAACAAACTCAATATTTTTCATATAGAAAGGAAGTGTGGTATGCATTTCCTTTGCCCATACCAATATGTTGACTTCTTTGAATCCAATGGATTCTGCCGCAACAATAATATCTTTTAAGTTTTTATCATTTGACATACAATAAAAATGAGTTCCATTCTTCAATACTCTATACACTTCTTTCATCCAAGCATCGAATGGCGGTATTTGAAATAATTCACCTGACTGCAATTCCTTTTTATTTGACTGATTGAATACAATATCAAGACCTCCATTGCATCCTCCTGCCGTTAATTTATATGGGGGGTCGGTAATGCAGCAATCCACATTTTCGTCAGGAATGCGCTTCATTCCTTCTATGCAATCTTCATTATATATTGTGTCAAGTTCAATCATATCACCGCACTCTTGTTTCTATGTACTTTTCCGCTTCGGCATAATTTATGTTATCCAACCAGTTCACTGATTTTTCATACATATCAGTATCACTTTCACAACCGATGAAATCTCTTCCAATAAGTTTGCATGCAACCGCACAACTGCCACTTCCGGCAAACGGGTCAAACACAACATCACCTTTGTTTGATGAAAGCATAATAAGTTCAATGTTCAAAAGAACGGGTTTCTGTGTGGAATGAATTTGCTTTTCAAATTTTGAATTGAATGTCGGACTTGTGAACGCAAGCACATTCCCGACACCACTCCAACGAACCCGCATACCTGTATTCTGATCAAGAAACCATCCTCTTGGTTTTCCATCTTTTACATAAGGTGCAACAACCTCCCGCAAATATTCAACTTTGTTGAATTTCCATTTGTTTGTTTTTGTGATATGCAAAACTTCCTCTGCTTGTGATTTCAACTTGCTTGAACTTCCCCTACCCTTTTGTCTTGCATAGGTCATCCAATTTTCAAGATTGCATTGCAACCCGCATTCCGCTATGCATTTGAACACATTTGGAATCATTGTCCTTGCACAGAACATCCACATTGTCCCATCCTCTTTCAATATCCGTTTTGCTTCCAAAAGAAACTTGCGTAGAAAATTATCATAATCTTCTATGGAATCCCAATTTGTGTTGGATGTGATACCCTTGAAGTTTATGCCATATGGGGGGTCGGTAACTATCAACGGGATACTACAATCCTCCATTTGTGACATGTACTCAAAGCAATCAACATTTTTTAAGTCAATCATGTAATTATGCTTCTTTTCCGTCAAACCTGACATCTTCCATATTGTTTATCTTTTTAAGCAGTTCCCTTCGAGATGCTTCCACGGCAATTGTGTTATCGTTTTGCTCGTTGGCATAACCAATCATATCCATATCTTCAAAAAGATGGTATTCCTCCGTGGTGTTATCCTCTTTAATAAGTTCTACTTTTTCAGGAAGTTCAATTCCAAGAACATTTTTCTCGTAATCCAAAGTTTCAACAACTTGCATTACTCCATACTTGGTAATGTCATTATGCATTTCTGCTAATAGGATGGAAAGTGCCTCAATGCACAGTTTTTTTGCTTCCTTGTACATTTTGATTTTTGCCTTCTGCTTTGCAATCCTCTTTCCTTTCTTTACATCAAATTCATCTCCATCTTTGCATTTTGTTGTGGCAACAACTTTGAAATAGTTGTAATCGTTAATGCTTTCCGGGCAAACCCATACATTTCTATCAAGCGAATTGTTTCCTTTGTTGATTTCAAAGTCAATGCTGATTTTGTGTGTTGTGATGTCCAATCTTCCTGTAATGGAACAGGTAACGGTTTTCTTTTCTTCGTTTACGAAAAACTCGGTGTCTTTGATACTTAATTTCATAATATAATACCTTTAATGTTTATAATGTAATATAACAAAAATAGAATAATTTTTTGGGTGTTATAAATATATGGAATAGAAAAATGTCATGGACAACAGACTTGAACGCATAAGGTTGTATAAAGGGAATGTTATGGATTTCGATTCATACATTAAAGACCGCATTGAGCAGACCAAGAAAGAGAACTCAATTGGTGATACCGAAAGAAAAAAACGATTGAGAAAGAAACTTGACAAACTCAATGAGAACCTTCAGTCGTGATGAAATATAAAAATACATTTCATATTATGGATAACGTAAAGACTTATAACGATATGCTTGCCGATAAGGTCAGCGATGAAAAGGCACTTGAACTTTTTGTTGAACTATACAAAAAGAATCTCAACCTGTCCGAAAAGGAACTTGCCTTCATAAACGAAAGCAATGAGAATGCAATCCCTGCATCCGTTGATGCGATTGAGGCAACAATGGAGGAAATGCAGAACGAGGGTTTGCTTGGCGGGATTGTCGGTGGCATTGGTGGACTTATCGCAGGAGATAAACTTGGTAAGGCAATTTGCAGGGCATTGGGTGTTACAACAGGTCCCCTATACCAACTGCTGACATCCAAAATTGTGATGACCGCAATCTGCACCTATCTTGGAATAAAAATGTGAGTTATGATACATATTAAACGAATTGATGAGATGCTTGATACCTTGATTTCATTTTTCGTGGATAATAGGAAACCCGATAAAACGGTTGAAATTGTATCCAACGTCACCGAAGACGGCGGGAGAACACTTGCTGAAGTTGTATGGAGTGTTGAACTCAAAAACGACTATCTTGACTGGGCAGAGGCAATTGCCACGATAAAAAGTTCGGAATCGGATGATTATAAGGTCGGTGATTCTGTTGAAATTGAAATTGCAGAAGGCGATGACATTGACAGTGTTGAGACAATCATAATGAATGAGTACAACAGAACAAACAGAAGATAATTAACTTGGTTATGGAAAAAATATTTGATTTCAACACTTTAATGAATAACAAAAGTGTTGGAAAACTCAACGAAAACGAATCGTATTACGCAAAACCCACTATGGATTTCGAGCATTGTGTGAATGCTTTATGTGATTCATTTGGATTTGAAATTAGCAAGCATAAGAAATTTACAGCATATCTCGGTGATTATGTCAATAAACTGATTGCAGAAATTCGTTCACTTCCTGGTGATGTGTTCTTCCGTCTTTATACGGAATGCTGTGACGAATCGGAAAGCATGGTGTTTTTCATGAATAACAGCAAAGAATTTGTTGACGAGGTTGAGTACCGTTGTGAAAGCGGTGATATAAAATGTCAAAGCGTTCTTTATAACAAAGGTTCTTGGAATGTGAATGATAAGTATGCCGCTTTTGTTTATCCTGAATGGTCAGACCATTGGATTACGTCATTCAATGATGATAACATGCCGACAGAAAATGATGATTTCATGGAATACTTTGTGTATATTGTTATAGACATGAATGATTGGGATGATCGTCTTCGCAAGTTCGGTTTTGATTATCTTTTGAGTTTTGAGGAGAACAAAAGACGGGTGATGTCAGAATATGGATATCCTGAAAGTATGATTGACCTCGTTCACGAGATGTACTGCAAATACTGCGAACATTATGACCTGGAAGTTGAAATGAAATAATATGATATATCCTTGATATATCAAGATAAAACAGGCATTGCGAAATGCCTGTTTTTGTTTTTTCATTCTTATAAATATGGAAACGTTGTTTCACAAACATTAATTATTATGGCAGGCATAGTTTACCTTATATGCGACCCCGAATCCGACACCTATAAAATAGGTGTGACAAAAAGAAATATCAATGTCAGACTGAAGGAACTCCAGACGGGCAACTCATCGGAGTTGTTTGTCGTGCATACCTACAAATGCGATGACCCTTACAGACTTGAACAAATGCTGCACACACGCTTCAAGATGAAAGGCGCATTGAATGAATGGTTCTCGCTTGATAGTGAGGACATAAACGGTTTCATTGATATTTGCAAGAAAACGGAGGAGATAATAAAATCCCTATCCGATAATGTATTTTTTGCAAAATGAAATTATAAATAATCAAAAACAATAGCACTATGATAAAGTTTTCACAAATAAAGGAATCAAACAGCACGGGCAATATTGTTGCAACCGATGAAACCATCCATAAGATTGTAACGGATGAAATCAACCGTATGGGTATCAACGCTGACCTCAACCATATTGATACAAGCGGTGTAACCAATATGGAGGGTCTTTTCGCCAACACCACGTTCAACGGCAACATCTCCAAATGGGATGTATCAGGTGTAACATCAATGAACGCAATGTTCAACAACTGCAATACTTTCAATTGCGACATTTCAAAATGGGATGTGTCAAGCGTGAAGATGATGAACAATATGTTCACCAACACAAATTCGTTCAATCAGGACATTTCAAAATGGAATGTTGAGAACGTGGTGTCCAACAACGATATGTTCTTTTGCAGTTCGCTCAAAAAAGAATACCGCCCTGCTTTTGAATCCCCATATGCTGACACCACAAGAATATCGGCAACCAACGGAAACGTATATGAAACCGTTAGAAAATACGTTGCGAATAATGTGCATGACCTCAACTTCATTGACGTGAGCAGCGTGACGGATATGCACAGATTGTTTCATGGAATGGACAAAATGAACTGTGACATCTCCGAATGGAATGTATCCAATGTTGTTGATATGAGCAGTATGTTTTATGACTGCAAGTCCTTTAACTGCGATATCTCCAAATGGGATGTTTCAAACGTGAACTCAATGCGGGCAATGTTCTATGGATGCTCGAAGTTCAATCAGGATATTTCCACTTGGAATGTTTCCAACGTGACCGATATGGGTGAGATGTTCTACAACGCTTACGAATTCAATCAGGACTTGTCAGGATGGAATATGGAAAATGTTTACAACAACCGGGATATGTTCAAGAACACTGGTGTTGAAATTAAGGACGAGTATGAGGGTGTGGAAACTTTTGTTGATGAGATAGTATACGCAACAAACGATACCATTGCCGACCTTGTTGCAGAAGGCATCGCAAAATATGGCAACAAAGCAAACCTTAACTATATAGATGTTTCGGAAGTGACCAATATGTACGGACTGTTTATGAACCATACGGACTTCAACGGGGATATTTCCACTTGGAATGTTGCAAAGGTTCAGGATATGTCCTATATGTTCAGTGGTTGCAAAAAGTTCAACGGGGACATCTCAAATTGGAACGTAAGTTCGGTTTTCAATATGCGCTCAATGTTCTATGATTGCACAGAATTCAACTGCGATATTTCCGCTTGGAATGTATCCAATTGCATTGATATGACAACCATGTTCTCAAAGGCATCCGCATTCAACTCTGACATTTCATTATGGACTGTTTCAAACGTGAAATTTATGGATGAAATGTTTTTGCTCGCCAAATCATTCAATCAGGATATTTCAATATGGGATGTTCAGAATGTCAAATCACACGATAATATGTTTGACGGAAGTCCTCTTTATGATAAAAATGGAATGACACCAACGTTCAACAAATAAACAACAAAATATGTCAGCATTTACACCACTTATAAAACCTCTTAACCAACAGGGAACAACCTTTTACACATTCTCAAGTGCGGCAAGGGATTTATCCAAATGCCTCGCCAATTCACAGAAGGAGTTTATGTTCTCGCATTTTGTATGCCTTGATATTCCCGACATCATAAATGTTGCGAACTGGGATCACTCGGACAGCACAACACAAAACGAAAGTTCGGTCACACACTCTGATAAGAACTATTTTCAGTTATGTGCAATTGATGATATGCTTGATAGATGTTATGCAGATGACCAACTGTCGCATCCGACAATCAAGTCTTCATCACAACTTATTGCAGAACTTTTGCAGGACTATGTGTACAACTTTGAGGAAACCGTGCTTGACGTATCAAGCGACAACACAACAGACCGCTCCGCTGCGGAAAGGGTATTCTGGCATTTTTTGAAAGAGATGGGTGCAATCAATTGGGAATATGATTCAAGCAAGATTTCACCGTCTTTATTAAACAGAAATGAGGTGCGTTATGTTGAGGGCAACCCCGATGTTACTTATAGCAGCGTGGTGAGATACATCGGCAACATTGACATAACGAACAATGTTGATATTGCAAACGAGGCATATACTGAAATATATGTCCATATTCCATCAGAGGTGGGTTGCACACCAACCACGCTTTTCAAGCAGGTTGCAGATGACAATATTGCGCCGGGCAGAACATACGAGGTCAATCTCAATCAGGATTATATACGTGGGCAGTCAGGTCCAGATTCCGCAAATCCCGTTGACCTCCGTGCATTGTACGATACAAGAGGTAACAATCAATGCAAGTATGTGTTATCAAGCACAACAGGAACGAATGTTACAACAACATCCGTTACACATTCTGACGCGGCAACATGGGACTCAAATTGTTACAAGACTGACTTGGACTGCCTTTGCATTGATTTCGATGCGAACTCCTATGCGGACATAACCCTTAACGGCATTTCAAGCATTGATGAGTTCAACAAATCACCGAATGCCTCAAACTTCCAATTCAACACAGTCCTTGTATATTACGACATTGTTGATGTTTCATCAGGCACAAGGACACCAAACCTTTATGGCATACTCTTTCTTGATGATGCGAAAAGCATGCATCCAGGTTGGGACTATCTGCAACGCTACCCGAAGTACAAACCTGTTACGGGTGTGCAGAACGGCAACTCCTATGGTTTCAAACTTAATTTCAGAATTGATATTGAACCGAACAAGCAGGGAGTTACCACGCTTGTTAACGAATACAACACATTCTCAATGAGTCTGTTTGCGGATGCAATGACAAGACTTACTGAATGCACGGATATGTTCACAAGAACAAGAGGTGCGATATCAAGACTTGAGGGCAGGATGAATGATGTTGAAACTTTCCTGACAACAATTTCAGACTACCGTAATCTTGTTGATATGGTCAATGATTTGTCGCAGACCGTTGAGAACGCTAATATGGCATTTGCCGATAGGAACACCCTTATTGAACTTATCGCAAGGAACTGGGATGCCATCAATTCCATTTTGAACGGAATGTCGAACATTGAGTTGCAGTACAATACTGATGTGGTGCGTGCTGGATATAATGTGGACATTGATACCAACACACCGAATATGATAAAGGTGAACAGCAGGAATTGCGGATATGCTTTGGGAAAGACAACATTGTCGGATGATACCATTACGGATATTGACCATCCTGTTGATTTGACGGGTTCAACAAGAGGCGACAATGATGTGAACTTCCATCTCAACCCCGCAACCAATATGGTCAGGGTATATACGGATACAAGCACACCTGCGGCATACGATATCGTAATAAACGCACTTGATACAATTACCACTTGGAAAACAGGTCAGAACATAAGGGTGGTTTTCCCTAATCTTACATTGGATAGACTTAACGGACACAACATTGTGTTCAGCACAAACTTTGTAAACGGAACGAACCATGTGGTGAGCGTAATTGTAAGACCGGAAGACCTTATTGGTGACAGACCGATAATTGAGTTCACCTGTACCGACAACACCTTTACATCAAGTCCAAGCATTGTTTATGATGTGCTTCGATAGTATGTCTCGATACTTTCATCCAATAATTGAATCGGGACATCAATCGGGACATTTTGTCCCGATTCTTACACTTGATGCAATAATTGAGACAATTGGATAACAATAGGACAAATTTGCCGTTTGTGCGGGTTTAACTCAAAAGTGGTACAAGTTATTGGAAAATGAAAAAGCGGGCGAATTTGCCCGCTTTTTTTCGTTATTTGTTTCTGAAATTTATTCATTATCGTCCATAATTTCGCTTGTGCCGTCATCGTTTATAACGAGTTTCCATCTATATTGCATTGAACTTCCTCTATACCCACAAATAAAATAAATCTCATAATCAAGTTTTGGCATTTCTCCAAAATTTCCAAGACTGTTTGTGATTATCATTTTAAGCATTCCTTTAAGACAATTGATTGATGTGGCGTTATTAATATCTTCTTGTGTTATCCATTCGAGTTCAATATGTGGTATTGGATGATTGACTACATGTACACCCCATTCTTTAGATCGTATTGCCCATTTGCATTTGCTGCCATAATAATCCAAAATCTTTCCTGGATTGATTGGTACACCGCAATCAGCTCTATCATAACTGCAACGTTCATATATTATGCGTTCAATTGCGTTTTTCGCATCATTCAATGTTCTATATAAATTTTTGTTTATAAGATCTTTGCTTACAAACTCATCAATTCTTTTAATGTGTGTCATGTTTTTACTATATTGTTAAATTACTGGGTCTGTTACAAGGTAACTGCTGTTCGGGTCAATTGAAACCATGTTGCCAATCTGACCGAGGAACGAATTGGACATAATCACATTGTTGTCGTTGTTATCAACCGACTTGACCTTGAATATGACATTCTTGTAAGTTACGTCATTGAACTCAACTTTCGTCTGAATAAGGTAACTTCTTGTCAGATTGTCATTCTCAATCATTGTGCCGATAACGGGTTTGGTCACCATAAGGTTGCCAATACTGAACGTCACTTTCTTGTTTGAATCGTCATATGCGGCACTCCTTGTTTCAATAACACTGATGTCATCGTTGATGTTGAACATCACATTCGTGAGATGTTCACCCTCTTCAAATTTAAGTGTTGCGGACTCTGTTGCACCAATGACCGTTGCGTTGTTGTTGATGTATTTGAACTTTTTGAGGAAATCAAAGATGTAGTCAATCGGTGGCACATCCGATACGCTTGTGATACCCTTTACACCAGGTGAGGCATTAACCTCAATGATGTAGTTCTCACCCGTGTTCTTATCTGCAATCATATCAACACCGCACCATTTGCATTTGACTGCCGCAGCGGTTGTGATGGCAAGTTTCTTCTGGTCTTCCGACAATTCAAAGGACTCAATTGTTCCACCCAATGAGAAATTAGTTCTGAAGTCCCCATCAATCTTGTTACGTCTCATAACACCTATGATTTCATAGTTGTCGGGGTTGTTGCTCAACCTGCTGTATGATTTGTTGAATACATGGATACGCAAATCATAGTCGGACTCAATCTTGTTCTGCATAAGGATTTCTGCAGTCGGAACAAGTTTGAAGATGGTTTCGAGAGTCGATTTCAGACTCATATAGGAGTCAATGATGAACACACCAATACCTTTCTTTCCGTCAAGTATCTTGCACACCACGGGGAAATTGCCCCCAATTTTGTCCACTTTCTTCTGCAAGCGTTCAATGTCATCGCTTGTAACCACCGTGGTCATTGGTGTCGGGATGTTCTCTGCGGAGAGTACTTTGTAGGTGGTGTATTTGTTCTCGCAGTTCTCATAACTTTCAAGGGTGTTGAGAACGAAGAAACCACGATACTCAAACTCTTTAAGGAAGTTTTTTGTGCGGGAGTTCTTCAGGATGGTAAGTCTTGGCAGCACAATGGTGCTGTCGGTGTTTACCTCAAATTCCCCATCAATGCACACGACCTTGAAGCGTTTATCATCAATGCGTTCAAGTATTGCGGTTTCAGGGTCGGCATACAGGAATGTTATTCCCGTTTCCGCACATTTGCTTTTGAGCATCTTGCAGAATGTTGAGTTCGTGATGGAACTCAAATATAACAACTGAACGGAACTTATCTTCTTGGACTCCGTTATCATTTGATGATATTGTTGTGTAAACGATTTCATTTGTGTAGATTATTATTTGCATATATTTATAAACAAATAATCCGCTTTCACAATTTAGGATATATCAAGGATATATCACAAACATTATTACCACAATCCGTTTCGGAATGAGTATTTGCCGCTTCTGCCGCAAAGTTCAAATTCAACGATGTCAATAATCGTTTTGTCATTGGAATCAAGGTTGTATATGCTGACAATACCTTCAAGTTCTTTAAGCATCTCCATACCATAGAAGGGATGTATCCTGCGACTACCATCCCCCGTATGTCCGAAATTATCGTGTATGTACCTGCTGATTTCAATAACACGTCTTGCACATCCATCATCATTATCCTCCCGTATCACAATGGACAACTTCCGCTTGTTGTTGAATATGTCCTGACCTAACCTGCACTCATAGTCACACACATACAAAATAACTTTGCATACACAGTCTCCCAAACCGATGTTGAGGCATCCGTCGTCAATCCCTGATTTAAGTTGTGATTCGCAAAGTCTCATAGTTTTAATTTACTTTCACCATAACAAGGTCGTAAATCATTGAATTCGACAGTTGGGATTCTATGAATTTGAATCTTTTGCCCGATATTGTTTTCGCATCTTTTTCTGCGTTTTGCGGGCATTTGGAATATCTGAAACCAGTAAGACTGAGTTTAATCTTCCCATTGGTATAATCCGCTGATTTTATGTCAAAAAGTGTGCAATTTATGTCTGTCATCGGATGATAATCATCATCCCTTATAAGCAAATGTGATGGATGTTCATTCAACAGTTGTGCAAGTTTCTCCGAGTCATCACCGAAGAACGATGTTATAAGTTCAAAGTTGTATAGCATTTGTGAATAGCAAGCAAAACGAAGCAACTCGCATCCGACATACTCCATATGGACAGCGTTCCTGTCCATGATAAGTTCCGATATGTTATTATCAGTTATTCTCATAGATTTCAAAAAGTTCAATGTAATAATAACCTCCTAAACCTTTTCCTGCTTCAATATAGAACCTTGTGCTGCTCAAAATATCCACCACCATTTGTGCGCTCTTTTTGCTATGTAAATACTTTGAGAAATGTATTTTCAGCATATTGCCTTCCAACTCAACACTATCAATATCGTATGCATATGATGGTAGTATGGATAATTTTGATTTTGTGTCATCTACATTTGTGCCATCTACAAGTTTCGCTTTATTCACAAACAAATGTGCTTGTAAGTATTTTCCATCGTTTATGCATTTTGTGATAATATCCGTATTTTTGTTATTATTCATTGCGGTCATTGTGAAACGACATTTTTTCGTTTTCATGAACCCATAAGTACAATCAATAATGGAGTCAAGTGAAACATCCACAATGTGCGCATCTTTTACGCTATCCGTTATGCCGCTTTCCGTCAATTTCATATCTATATTATTATAGGGTTTGTGAAATGAAGGTCTTTGTAATCAAGTTCGCTCGTATAGGTTGCGAGTTGGGGATGTATACGGATGTAACTGTACAGACTGCCGTACAACAAATAGTTTTCTTGCACCATTTGGTATTTCGGTTCATAGTCCAATGCGCTGATTATCCGCTGAAGCGGTTCACTCGCAGCAAACCCGTAGTCTATCGTGACAAATACTTTTTTTATTTTTATTTCATGTGATGGTCTTTCCAATATGTCATACCTATACACAACAAACGACATATTATACGTCATACCGCTGCTCCGTTTCCCACCGAGCAGGGTGTCGTCAAGCACGATTTTTGCAAGGTTAAAAAAATCATACCTCTTTCTTATTAGTTCTTCATTATCAGTTATTCGCATACACTAACTCCTTTATGTCCAAAAAATAAGTGTTGGCAAAAAACGAAAGAGAACATACGAAATTGAAATCAAAAATTGCTTTTATGAAAGCGTCAATGTCCAATATGTTTTTTTGCGGTATGCTGCACCAAACATACAAGGTGTTGCATATGGTGCTTGCCACTACTCGTGTGATGTCAAATATTATGATGTCATCTATGATTACATTACGCAGTTCGGACTCCAAATGTGAAATAATTGAGATGCACGATCCTTTTGATTCAAGCAGATTGACAACATAGTCCTTTTCCATTTTTTGTTTATTATAACTCTCAAGATTATAGTTATTGATATTACCGCTTATAGCAAATACAACATCATAAACCAATATGTTATCTTTGTTATAATATGAATAGTTGACGTTTGCAAAAATGGAATTTCCCCCCTTGTGATATCGTCCGAAATGTTTTCGCTATCAGTTATTCTCATATTGCATCGTATGTACATATTCCGACAAAAACACTATGTAGATTTCCATCAAGCGTTAGGTTGTGCTTTTTGCAGAAGTCGCTGTAAGTGCTGATGTAATCACATATCTTGGGATATTTTTTTGAACCGCAGTCCTTATTCTTATGGCAGAAGTATTCTTTCGTAAGGAATGAATCGCTGCCGAATAACTCACATATTGCAGCATTCAAATCAGCATTCATATTGTAATTGAAATAGACATTGAATTTGTTGAGGTTGTACACACCATGTATATTCTTTATGGTTGCAAGTGCAACAAGTTTGTAATGGTAGGTGTTGTTCTTTCCCCTATCAAAAATTGTACGGGTATCACTATATGGTTTGATGTCCAATATGTTGCTTTCGGTCAGTCGCATATCCTATGTCAAATTTTTCTCAATGGATTCTGCCTTGCGTATTCAATGCCGTATATCTCTATCAGGTAGTTGTCAAGAATTTTGCCATCCTCATAAGTGACCGTTCCTTTCTTGTAACCGAACTCATCATAGTCTTTTTTATTCGGTTTGGATATTGTGCCGGAACTATCACATTCCCAACGTTCAAGGTCTTTTTCGTACTCGGTCAGCATTCTTTGTAATTTTTATCCACGTTATATGATATCCAACAGGTATAGTCGCAATTATCATTCTTGCACGAATAGCATCTCCCTCCTTGTGAGTCCATATCCGTACAAACCAACTTTTCACCGCATTTGGGGCAAATCCCATTGTTGTAATTTTTCTTTTCGGATAGTCTGCATAGACACATTCCCAAAACAATAACGCATATGAGAATGAAACTTGCCACTACTATAATAATACTACTAATCATATTATATGGTTGTTATTGGTTTGTTTTTCTTCTTTCTTCACAATACTTGCAGTTGCCTTTATGTGCAAGGGAGTGCCCCCTATGGATATATTCGCAACTGTCAAGGACAATCACCTTATATCCAACAGGGAGTTTTTTGTCATAATTATGGTCAATGCAATCATTGAATGACTGACCATTGGTCTGCTCTTGCACATCGCAACTTGCAAATGCCATACAAAGCGTAATTAAAGTAAACAGTTTTTTCATATCGCTTTCAGTTTATTTTGATGCGACATCCTTAATCACTTTTGCAATGACTCCGTTGTTCGCAGTAGGACACAATTCTTTCACCTTTGTGATAATGTCCTTTGTGAAACGTTGCAGCATCTTCACGTTGAAGTTCGGGTCGCTTTCGGTTTTCTCCTTGATGAAATTTTCCACCACATTGGTGGTGATAAGGATAACCTCATCTTCGCTTGCTTCCTTTGGTAGAAGTTTCTCAAGTTCGGATGCCTCATACTCACACACCTTTCGGTTGGCGATTGCAATGTCGCTATTTGATTTTGCGAACTCCTCTGCAGCGTTGCGTGAGCGTTTCAGCATGGAACGGAGAATTTCGGTTTCCGTTTCATCATTGGGCAGAATAACACCCTTATGCATGGCATTGACCATCTCGGTCTTGACGCTTTTCCAAAAGTTTGTTTTCAGTTTCTCATCGGAGTTTCTTTCCTCCATCATCGCTGTTGCGATTTCCTTATCAAGTTTCTCGTAAATCATAGTTTTATTTTTTGTTTGTTGTTTATACAAATGGGGTGTCCGTTATGTTCACTTTCTTGAACGCCTTTTCAAATTCGGCAACCCTGTCCATTTCATCGCAATGGGTGAGTTCAACCTCATAATCAAGTTCGCCCGCATCCTTTTCAATGCGTTGCTTCAAATCATTGACATCAAGATGTCCATATCTGAAATCGCCCTGAAATTCGTTCCATCTGTTCGTGCGATCTTCCTTTACTGATTGCGAAAGATGATGTCTTGATGTCTGCAATTGCAATTCGCCATCCCCGTGTCTTGTGAGATACGGTCTTGTTACATAATGCAACGACAATGAATTCCCATTCTTTATGCCGTTCTCATCCGCCAGACCCATTTCCATAAGCATAATCATCGCATACTTGATGCCCGTGTTGGATGGGGTGGTATCATAAGTGTCCTTTCCCGTATCGCACAAAAGCAGTCCTTGTCCGTTCTCGAATATGAGATTGTCATATTTGTTGGGGAAGTCCTCCACTATTGCAATGTCAGTTCTCTCCACCATAAAATTGCAGTCATCAATAAAATGCAGTTTGATGTCATTTGAGTTCCACACGCTTTTCCACCCATCGGGTATTGTGATGTGTTTCTCATAATATGACTTGATGTTGTTGAGATGTTCAAGTTGCATGCTTGTCGGCAAGGATACAAAATTGTCAAGCGTTCTTGTTGCGCAGTCACGATAGCGTTTGATGGTGTTCCAAATGCCCATTCCGCAGGATGCGTGTCTGTTCTGCATTTCCTCGCTTATTGCGTTTGCCATCATGTCGTATGGGGTTGTCCATTTGCAGATGGGGTGTCTGAATACGTTTTTCGGTTTGATGAGCAGTTGCGAATATTCAATCGCAAATTGCATCGGATTAAGAATAAAGAAAGGAGAATAGAAAGTATCTGCATTGTGGCATGTGCCTGAACCGAAATGCTGATAGGTAACGCTACCATTCTTGGTCAAGACTGAGTGTCCCCGTTGTGCGCCTCCGTTTGTCAATATGTTTATTGTACTTCCGTTTTCCTTGGAATACTTGGCAACAACCGTTCCTTTCCCTTCATCCCCCCAATTGCTTCCTACTACTATTCTCGCTTTCATCATTCATATTTTTTTTACCACGTAATTTCACCGTTCTCATTGACCATATTCACCTTTGGTGCTGCCTCTGCGGAAACACCATTTAGTGAATCGTCAATGCACTCTTCAATCTTTGCCGAAAGTTCGTTGATGGTGGAAATTTTTAGTCTGTTTCCGAGCAGTTGTCCGAAGGTGTTTTCAATGCCTTCCTTATGTCTTGAATAGCAGTTGTCCCAACTATTCACGGCAATATGGAAGATGTCAAACTTTTCGGATGCCTCGTTGAACAACGCCTTGGTTTCAACATCCGACTGTTCGGTTGCGTTCACCTTTTCGTTGAGGCGGTCTTTCGGCAGGTAGGGGTTGAGTTCCTCATCGCCCATTGTGATGATGATTCCCTTTCTTCCCTGCTTGTTGATGGCATCAAGACTTGTTCTTCTCAATCCCATATACCACGCTGCGGTATAACTTTCGTAGGAGTTTCCCCCGCCACCGTGTTCCATATAGATTTTGTCAATGGATTCGGCAATGCGGACATCAGACTCGAACTGTGACATTTGGATGGGTGCGTGGTCATACGCAAGGTCGCCAATACCCATAATGCAGAACTCAATGTCCTTGTATTTGGTGTAGAGGTTTTCCATAATGACACCCAATGCTTCTGCGGTCTCCTTGCAGGAACTTCCCATTGAACCCGTCACATCAAGACCGATGATGACGGGAATGGTGTTCGGATGTTCATCCGAGTTCACACATTCGCGGATAAGGAAGTTCTTCGGATCAAGGGACTTGTCAAGTTTTGACTGATGGAACTCCTGTCCAACAACTCTGTTCGTGGTGGCATCGTATAATTTGCCAGTATGAGAGTTGTAGACTGCGTAAGATGCTTTATTCCAACTTCCTGATCCCATAATTAGTCCTCCTTACTTTTTTTGGTTTTCTTTGCTTTCTTGGTGGGGATGGAGTCTTCCTCTTCTTCGGTTTCATCATCCTCATCTTCAATGCCATCAAAGTCGGCATCGGCATCGAACTCAAGGTCGAACATTCCCTCAAAGGGGTTTTCCATCTTGCCGTTCATCAGCATGGACATTGCCATCATCTGACCGAGACCGCCACCGAGCATTCCACCATTGTTGTTGCCACCGCCCATCATTTGTGAAATCATTGACATCTTGATGATGTTCTTGATGCCGCTTCCACCGTTCAATGAGTTGCCAAACATACTCACGACCTTGCCGTAGAAGTAGGTGCTGCCCATGAATACGTGACGTTCAGGAACGACCTCACGGATTTCGGAGTTGTCATAGTCAATGACCTTGATGGTTTTCTTGTTGGTTTCAATGACACATTTCGGTTTGCCACCGATGAGGAGGATGTCACCAACCTTTGCTTTCGTGGTGGGGAGGATGAAGAACATCTCGTCACCGATGTTGAAACAGAAGTTGGTTACGTTGGTGAGGCGACCTTTCTTGACGTTGTAGGTCTTGTAATCGCCGTTGCTGCATTTTACGGCAATGCCGCCATTCATTGTAACTCTGCATTTGCCGGGTTCAACTTTCCCGAAAATGCCGTTGAATGTTTTTGATACGTTTTCAAACATAACTTTTATTTTTTGTGTTAATACTTGTGGATTGAATATAATAAAAAATAATTAGAATTTGTCACCTGTTATTTTATTTTTCATGTTCTTTCTTGCATTCCTTTTGTAGCGTTCCACATCCTTCTCGGTGATATAATCATACATTATGTGTGTAAGGTGATCGATGAAGTTATAGGTATTCTCATCATAATTTTTAAATACATATTCCTCCCAACCAAACCCATCGCTCACATTACTATCATCATCCAATATGATGTCAACCATCTTGTCAAAATCGGTGTTGCGTGAAAGTTGGTGTACGCACAATGCACACCGTATGTCACTCCAACAGTCAAAGTGCTGCGCATAGTTGTAGTTGCCATCATTCAACCGTGTTATCAGGTGGGCAGCGAGTATGTTGCGACCTCCCATCGGGTTCCTGATATATGAGGTGAACACAAGGCGGATGATGTCGCGGATAACTTCATCCGCATTCGGTATCAAGTCAAAAACACACCTTGTAACCGAGTTTTCCTTGATAGTGCATTTTTTCATAGCACGCCTGAATATCTCATACAGACATTCAAGGTACTCCTTGTTCTTCCCGCAGATGCCATATTGCTTCATAAGACGTTGTTTCTCCAAGTCCATTTCTGCATTGGCAATTGCGATATTAAATATATTGGATAATTGTTTCCACAATTTATTGTTCTTTTTTAACATCTCATTTATATGGAGTGGATTGATGTATTCTGGTTTTAATAACACGGCATCCATAATATCCTTTAACACCATTTTGTTGTTCCAATAATCTTTTGGGGCGCGAAACTTATTTTGCAGTTTGTTGATGTCCGTATAGATGTATTTATTTCTGAAATCCATTATATAATAAAATGGATCTTCATAGACGAACACATTTGAAAGATATTCATGAAATTGCGTTTTGAACGCATCGTGCAATGCTTCCAAAGTATATTCCTCTTTAACAATTTTTGTGTCGGTAAGTCTCATTTATTTCCTCCTTTCAGTTTTGAAACAAGTTTTTTTGCGTGAAGTATCCAAAACGAGGTGAACAGAACTTTGTCGCTCTCCCAATCAATTATGCCGAAATAGTTCTTATTCGGTGTGGTGATGATGTATGCATCGTAGTGGAGTTCCTCATACACATACAACTCAATATGCATCATTTCCCCTTTGATGACCTCATCGGTTATTGTATGAAGTTTCGCTTCCGAGTTCATACATTTCCTGTAGGTGTTCCAAGCAGTCCTGTCAAACATGAACGGCAGGTACTCCATCAGCAGACAAGGCAGTAATAAAATCACGCTTAAGGTGAGCAGTGCAATAATATAAGCAATTCCTGCGGTTCCCATTATTCCTGATAGTTTTTGGTTGTCATATAGACCACTCTTGAATTGTCCACCGATTTGAATTCGGGGTTGTCGTACACGCACCAAATCAGGTTTTTGACATTGTGCGGTTTCGGTACAACCTCATCATATCCATCGGTGAAGAGTACAACACAACGTGCGCCACCGTTCTCGTTCACCCAATCAAGTGCGTTCTTGAAGTCCGTGCCGCCCGTGATATGCCCGCCCTTTGCGTGCTTGTCCGTGCGTTTCAGAAGCATTACTGCGGCATCGCTGATTTTGCCCGCAAGTCTTGTGCTGGTTGTCTCAACAAGTTCAACACGGGTGGTGAAGTATGCGTAGGTTACATCATACACCCTGCACTTTGTTGAGATTGAATAACATTCGGCAAGCAGGTTGCTCAAGGTTTTGTCGGAGATTGAACCCGAACAGTCAACGAGGAATACCACATCCTTGATGGAATCGTTATGCGTTTTGTGCTTGAGTGTCATTGTATCCCTTGCAAGACCACGTTTCTCTCCCCATTCGTTTCTGAACTTCATCGAATTGCTCATTGCCCTGTTCATCAGTTTGCGGAGTTCGTGTTCCCAATTGTAGCGGGATGCCTCAACATCCTTCAAACGTCTTGTAATGAGTTCGGAACCCTCCTTGCCTGCCATCTGGTGCGTGAGTTCCTCCCATTTGGATTCAATGCTGTCCATCTCCTCCTCCTTTGTGAACTCGCCACTGTACCCCGCTTTTCTTGCGATATTCGCCCCTTCCTGTTGTGAGATAATGTCCTCGTTGGAAAGTTTCTTTTCTTTGTTTCCTGTGCCTCCTTTGCCCGCATTCAGTTCAACAATGTATTGGGGCGGGCATGGGATGTTCAGGTGTTCGGTGTCAGAGCGCAAAGCGGGGCAGATGTTCGTTTCGCCCTGTCCGCTCTGCTGCATTCCACCTGCTCCCGCAACACCATTGATGATGTCAATGGTATTCATAATATGCTTCAAGGACAAATCAACGGCATAATCCCACCCCTGCTCGTAAGTTCTGTATTCATCCATAATATCGGTGGATTCGTTGAAGTCGTCATAGTTGCCGTTATTACTCATGAACCCCATAGTATTCTGCTTGGATGATTTTCTTATTTTCACGATGTCCTTCATTGCATTCTCAAGTGCGTGTGCAACGTCATCCTTGGTGTAGGAATCACCGAGTCGCTTGGACATTTTCCGATAGTTCTTTTCAAGGATTTCGTTCACCTTGTGCATGGCATCCGCAGCACCATTCTTGAAATCGGTGCTTGAGGGGACACGAATGGGATTGCCACCACCTTTGTTATCTGGCCATACAACATCCTTAAGTTCGGGCGGTGCAAGTTTCAGGTTGGGGTTGCTGATGACATCGTTGTAAATCATCTCGTAAGACCAAAGGTCTTGTTCGCCTGTTTCGCTGTGCTTGGTGTATTTCTCAAGGTAGTACGCACCGATATGGTCAAGTTGCCCCTGATTGACAAACTTGTCAATGAAAGCAGCACCATTCACCTCATAGTCGGCGGCAACATTGGCAATGCGTTTGTCGTGTCCGATGCCACGTTTCATGTGGCAGAAAACACAGTGCAGCAACTCATGAATCATTACGAATCGGATTTCACCATCGGTGAGTTCCTGCGTCCATTCGGGGTTGATGAAGAGGCGTGTTCCATCGGTTGCCTGCGTGGGAATATCAAAGGTGTAGATGAAGTTGATGTATTCGAGCAAAGCACCGAAGCAGGGGTTCACGGAATGCACGTTGCCTCTTGCAACATCAATGCGTTCCCTTACATCCTTGATGTTGATTTCGTTGCCGGTGTTCGGGTTGACTGCGGTGTCCATTTCGCCAAGAGGTTTGATTGTTGAATTAACGACCGTAACCGTTGACAAATCAATTTCCTGTTTCTGATTGTTTTTGTTGTCTTCCATATGCTTTTTATTTTTGTTCGTAACTTGTTCTTGTTTTCGGGAGGGTTTCCCAATCATAATGCTCAAGACCATAAAGTCCATCGATTGTGGCATATCTGCCATTCTCAATCATCAATGAGGTGATGAAGTTCTCCTTGAAATATGCCTTAATCTCATCCCCTTTGGTTTTCAGTTCGCTGTTCTTCGGGTCATATACATCAACGATAAACACCTTCTTTCCAAGTGCAAATGCGTAACCCGCCTCCCAAGCGCAACCTGCCGTGGTGTTCTTTCTTCCGTAGTTCAGAATGACCACATAGTCCGCTCTGTTGATTGCCTGCACATCATCCTCAAAGACCATCAGACCCCATTCGTTGTTGGGATAGTCCCAAGCGTTTGCGATGGTGTGTTCCATCGGGACATATACATCCTCAAATGTTCTTCGCAGCAATTCGGCAGCATGTTTGATGCTTTCCCTGAATTGTGCCTCCATTGATGAAGCAAGGTATATTTTCTTCTTTTCCATATTATTTGTTTTTGCAGGGACACCAATCGGGTATCGCACACACGTCATTTCTATGGTAGGAATACCCAATAAAGACACCGCCCTTAACATTTAAGTTTTCAAGAGATGTTCCTTTGTTGTCTGCATACGCATTCGTGCAATACCAATCGTAGTTGGGTTCATCGAATGAATCCATGCAGACACTTGTGTCTTCAATTTCTTTAAAATACGGACAATCGTTGCAATTGTTCACTTTGTAGGTTTTCTTTACTTCAACTAACATAATTATTGATTTAAAATCATTTTCTTGAACTCGGTAAATATCTTTGTTTGCTTTGTCATCTCGGATATTCGTTTGTTGTATTCATCCAATATCTTGTTGATGTCGTTCAGCAGGAAGTTCATGCGTCTCTTTTTGTATTCCTCCTCGTTTTCGTTTGTTACATAACGGTAATAGGCGTAATGGGAGTCCGTCATACTGTATGTTTGCAGTTCGTGTATGATAAGATGGTCATCATCGGTTTCATATTCGTAAATGTTGTCATCATTGCCGTAGCAAATTTCATCGACATTATCGGTGTTGGCAGTACCGACAACAAGTATGGTAGTAGGAAGCCAATCATTTACAAGGTCTTTGACCTCTTCATTTTCGGCAATGAATTTCTCATCCATTGTCTTTCTGATGTCGGAGTTCCATTTCATTCGCAGGTTGTATCCTTGAATGAAGTTATCAAATTCTTCTTGTGTTGCTATTCCATTCATAATTTGCTGTTTTGCTTTATTGAATATAATAAAAAATTTGAGTTTGTGTCATTTTGTTGAAACTTTTATTATATTCAATAAAGCAAAAATATTATTGTTATGAGTGAAAACATATTACAGGTAAAACGGATTGTAAAAGAGGGTATCACAATTTCAACTATTGATGTCAGAAGCAAATGGGGAGGCATTGTGTTTGACAACTTTATGCCTGATACATACACAAAGGATAGGATGCGTGCGTTTTGTTCACATAAGCAGAATCGTGGCAAGATTATGAAACTTGAGTTCGACATCACGTTTGACCATTATGACAAGGATATGGACTATATGGATGACATCTGTGATGTTGAAACGAGAGTATTCATCCGTTTTGATGATATGGTGAATGGTACATACACAATGACTTCCGAAACCAAGTTCGGTGAACCGCTCAAGAAGTTCTTTGATGATTGTATTGACATTAGGAAAGATGCGTTCAATATCGCTTTTGAAAAAATGATATACGCATCGTGGAAGGAACTTGACGTTGATTATTTTCTTGAATATGAGTTCAAGGAGAAAATCGGTGAGCAGGTGTTTTTGTATAATCTTATTGATGAGGTCAAGAGATGTGTTGCTGATGAATGCAAGAAGTGTGTTGGATTATAAATATATTATCCCGACCTGGCAAGTAGGATATATCGTTGATATATCAATAAAAAAACGGATGAGTGAAATCATCCGTTTTTTGTTTTTTTCGGTTATAGGTTTTAGTTATTCAAAATATGTTCCATTTCTCTTATAACTCTCATTCCAAGCGTTTGCCACTTCAACAGCGTGTTTGTATGTTTCGCAATATTGTGCGGTATCATACACTCCAAGTTCGGTTGCAAGGTTTACAGATGAGTTGACTTTCAAAGGTATTGCTTGAAATTTGACCACCGTATCTCTTAAACCATCATTGCAGGAAACTTTATTTCCGTTTCTATCAAATCCGATAACAACTACAAAAAATAA
>JAEEGL015151701.1_pt1 | contig 26415 bp, 24 predicted proteins | sample 9134231 | NCBI WGS metagenome assembly JAEEGL01 (sample SAMN16246548, study PRJNA631951) | gut metagenome | biome: gut microbiome; feature: rumen; material: fiber-attached | host: Bos | place: Iran: Karaj | collected 2018-10
CCCACCTCCAACACGCTCATCACCGGATAGGAGACCAGCGAATAGTTGAACTGGTGATCGGGGGCCACCGCCATGAGCCAGAGGTGGTTGTTCATGTAGTTCCAATCCCGCTTCCCGAAAGAGTGGTCGCGGACGCAGGGCAGCTGAAAATCCACGGTTTTGCCGTTCAACGTCAGTTGTCCTTCCAGAATTCCTTCCTGCTCATAGTGGCACTGCCCGCTGATGTTCTGCAGTTCTTCGAAAAACGCCTTGCTCCACTTCTCATTGGCCATGCCCGTAGCCATCCGCGCCGCCGGCATGTGGCTGGTGAAATCGACGGGGTTCTGCTTGGCGACAAACTTTGCCTGAAAGAGGATTTCGTCATGGTCGTTCAGGGTGCCTTGATACGCGATGCTCCAATCCTCACCCGCTTTTTCAACCACGATGGGAGACTGCCCCTGCGGGAAAAACTCTTGTTTCAAAGAATACAATTTTCCGTCCAAATAGACTGCGAACCAGGTCTCCTCCGCGTTCACTCGCCTGCCCAAGCGCGTAAAGACGGACATTTTTTCATCATGCGCAGAAAAATAGTAGGAATTGTTAATCCAAGGGTCGTCAACACCTTCGAGTGAAAAATTCTCGGCATATTGATAATCGAAAGGACGCTGTCCATTCCTTTTGTCTATCGCCCTGCACATCAGTTTCTTCTTGAGGTTGAAAAACATATTTTAACCAAATTTAAAATCGGCCGCAAAAGTGCAAAATATTATCGAAAACGCCAAATTTATCTGGATAACTTCCTGAAACCAAGCGACAAAAAAATGTTAAATTTTGTATTAAACTCGCAAACTTTATATATTTTTGCAGAAAATACAAGTCGATGATGAAACTCCCGATACCACACGGCCGATTTTGCACAAAAGCAATTGTTTTACAGGCGTTTATCCTGTTTACAATGAGCTTTACAAATTCCCTCACGGCCCAACGCTCCGACAAAGAATTGACCGCGCACCGCCAATCCTTCGCGAAACAGGTGGAACAGAGCAATCGGAAAAGCTGCCCATACGTAACCTCAGGCCTGACCGTGGACAGTGTCAAATACTTCTCCTCCACCCTCCATTTCTTCATGACCCTTGACAAAGAGTACCTTTTCGGACGAAATGACGAACAGTTGAAAGAACATTTCTCCAACTTGATCCGCTACAGGTTTGACTTGATCCCCTTTGTGAAATTATACCGGCAGCTGGTTCGTTGGAACGAGGGGTTTGTTTATGAGATAGCGGTCGCGGACAATTCCCGACGTACATTCTGTTTCCCCCCGGAGGAGACGCAGAACCTTTGGAACGACCGCAAAGACCCCGCCTATTCCAATTCGGCCCGATGGGAGGCCCAATACAACATCATGCACTACTGCCATTTCAACAACAAAAGATGTCCGATTCGGGCCATTAACGAGCCTTTCTCTTTGGATTCCATCAAAAACAACAAAGACACCCTGATTCTCTATTACACCACATTCGGAAAAGACACCAATGCATTCAACTACTTGAAATCCAATTACATGGAAGAACGAACACGGCACGTCAACCAGTTCCTGTTGACCGAATTCCCGAATCTATTAGACGCAGCCGGCTATTCGCAACTCTGCCGCTATTACAACAACCGGACGAATGAAACGTTGGACTTCTTTTTCTCTGCAGACGAGATCCACGGATGGGCGACAGCCAGCGACTCCGTCCTTAAACAAGCTGATTTACAGTTGAATATACGCGATATCGAGCAAAACATCGAATCCTTCAACCAAAAGCAATGTCCATATCCGTATGGGACCATCACCATCGACAGCATGATTCTGGATACGGAATTGCTGCATGTCTATTGCCTATCATCCCCTGCCACAAATTTCCCGGACAAAACCTTTTTCGAAAAATATATCCGTTTCACTCGGCACTACACTCCGCTTTTCGAGAACTTGGCGCTTTATAACAGAGGAATCCGTATGCACCTGCCGACCGACGGCCAAACGGACTCTCTCATCGACTTTTCCGTTCAAGAGCTACAGCGCATTACGAAAAACAAAAGCGCCTCCGCCAAAAAGAGAGACGCCCAAGAGGCGCTGGTTGCCTTTACCCATCAACAGAACAAAAAATTGCCGATTGAGACCAACAACATCACAACGTTGAAACAGTTCTTGATAGAGAAAAAGAGTTTTGTGGCCTATTTCATCATCGCTTACAAATTCGAGTCTGTTTTTGTCGCCAAAAGCAATTTACGGCAACAGGCTCTTAATCAGCTTTCGGCAAGAAATCCTGAGCTAAGATTCTACTTAACCCTCCTCCTCGAAAGCGGTCATGATCTTATTTACAGGTATCACACCACCAGTCCTTTCCCGGACGGCAAACCCGCCAAAACGGGCAACAGTGTGAACACCTTCGATGTCCATTTCTCGTCACAGGACATCCAAGACATTCTAAACGCCACCCGATAGGGTTCTCAAGCGTCCATAATCAATTCCGACATTAAGCGGTAAATCTCCTTGTATCTCGGATCGTCGAGCGATTCCATCTGCTTGTGCATCACGTTCATGTCGCGACGTGCGGCGGGACCTGTTTGCGCTTCTGCAGGCGTCAATGTCTTCATCTTCTGCACTGTCTGATGCAACAACGGAATCAGCATTTTAAACGGCAAATCATTTTCTTTCAGCAACTTATAGGCCACATTGTAGAGTGCGTTGCTGAAATTGCAGGCGAAAACAGCTGCCAAATGCAGTCGGGCTCGCTGAGATTCCGACACTTCGTAGCAGTCGGGCGACAGATTCCGTGCCAACTCCCACATCAGCTCTTTGCGGTCGCCAGCATAATCGGACTCCAGGCAGAGCGGCACCGTCAATCCGCGCATGAACTGCGACTTCGTGAAAGTTTGCAAAGGATAGATCACCCCATAAGAATCAGAATAATTTGCCAAACAACGGCAGGAGACCGTGCCTGAAGTCATAAAGGCTGCAGGCATGGTAAACGGCAACTGCGGCAGAACATCCTCGTAAGCATTATCTGCAAGTGAAAGAATAAACACCTGATTATCAGCATTCAGCAATCGAACATCATTAATCGCTTGCGCGCCAAGCGACTCGGCCAGCGTTTGGGCATGTTCCAAACTCCGGCTATAGACCTGCGTAATCGGAAAGCGGGAATTATCCCGAAACCGTTGCGCGATCCAGGTCGCCACATTTCCGGAACCTAACAGCGTGATCATCAGAGAGTGAAGAAACTACCACCGACAAACTCACGCAAGATAGAGGTTCCCGGAAGGGAGGTGACGGGGATTGTCTTGAAGAACGAGAGCATCTTGATCAAACGAGTGGCCTCGGCATATTCGGGAACCGTTTCCGGAACGGCGTACAGGATCGGCATCGCGTAGGGTTTGAGCACCGAAAGCTCGAAAACCAGCGAGGTGTTGATCATCACATCGGCGTTCTCCTGATACGGGAAGATGTTCTTTTCTTCGCCGCGCCGCACGCTGGGCCATCGGCGTATCGTATCCACCGCAGAATATCCCCGATAGTTATAGTCGCGTACAATTCTGCGTATCAATCGGTTATCGGAAGTCGGGATCGGATTCTGACGATCCAGGGAGAGAGAGGTGAGTGCCGACACGAACACCTTGAACTTGATCTCGTCGGGCACCTGCGCGGTCAATTCGGGATTGAGGCAGTGGATTCCTTCAATCACCAAAATAGCGTTCCCCCTCAATTGCAAAGTCTTTCCTGTCCATATTTTTTTGCCTTGGGTGAAATCGAACGTGGGGATTTCGGCCTCCTCACCCGCAAGCAGTCGATTGAGCGTTTTATTAAACAACGGCAAATCGATGGCATGCAAAGCTTCAAAATCATACTCGCCATTTTCATCCTTGGGCGTTTCATCGCGTTCCACAAAGAAGTCGTCCACGGAAATCGGCACCGGATAGTAGCCCAACACCGCCAGCTGCACCGACAGTCGGCGGCACGAGGTGGTCTTGCCCGAGCTGGAGGGACCGCTGATCAACACCATTTTCACGTCCCCGCGCTGGTGGATCATGTCCGCCACCCGCGCCATCTGCTTCTCCTGATAAGCCTCGGCCACCAGCACCCCGGACTGGATCTGGGCACTGTTGGTATATTTGTTCAGATTGAAAACGTAAGGCACCCCCATAGATTCCACCCATTGCTTGTCTAACTTATAGACAGAGAACAACTTGGGAAACACACGGGTTTTGGCCATCGCATTGATATTTTTCTTGGAAGGCAATTTCAGCAGCAATCCTTCCTCGTATTTCTCAAGGCCGAAAGTGGTCAGATAACCGGTGGAGGGAAGCAAGAAACCATAATAGTAGTTGATGCTTTTGCCCAGTTGATAGACAGAAGTGAAGATTTTGTCGCGATTCTTGAAAAACTCGTACTTGTCTTCCAGTCCATGCTCCTGAAATGCCTTGATGGCATCATGGGTCAACATCTCCTCACGGATGAAGGGGAGATCGCGATTCACCACATCCTTCATGTATAGGTAGAGTACCTTCACCAACTTCTCGGTAATGGGGCCGTCCAGATTCTCCAACGTGCAATACCTTCCCCCTGAAATGGAGTGTTTGATGCGAAGCTTCACCTCCTTCGGCAGAAGGGAATCGACGGCATGGAAAAGCAGGAAATAGAGCGAACGGACATAACCGTTCCGCCCGTATGTACTGTAATAGTCGAAGAAATCGACCATTGCCGGTTTTGTCAGACTGAACGACATATCACGTTCCTTGTTGTTGACCAACGCGCCAAAATATGGGTTTTCCGGCTTCAGCTTGGCTTTGCTCACAAACTCCTGAAGCGTGATTCCACAGGGCACTTCAACTTCCTTGTTGATATTCTTGCAATAGATTTTAACGGTGTTTTTCATTGTCTCGAAAATTTTGGCAAAGGTACATTTTTTTTACTTTGACTATGACGATGACTTTGACTATTGTCTGATACGCCAAGCGGCCCAGTCCACCTCCTTTTCCGCTGGATTCTCGACATCGTCGGGCAGTTGGCTGAAAAAATCGATACCGGTGAGGTGTTCCACATCGTCAACCGTGCGTACATAGTGGTTCAGGTTGTGATGGGTGGCGTTATTGGCATAGACGAAGCCGATGGCCTTCCAGGTGCCGCGCATGTTGCAAAGCACAACCTTGTAGAAGGAGTCGGGCACGGCGATGCAGTTCTCCCCTATCGTCTCGGGATGCTCGGAAACGACGGGGCCGCAGGCCACATAGACTTTCCCGTGGAAGTTGGCCCAGCCGCGGACGCGGTTCTCCAAATAGTTCCAGTCGCCTTCGTTGAAAGCATGGTCTTGCGGACAGATATTGCTCAGGTAGAAGCACTCGCGCATGGCGGTCTCGTCCCACTTCATGTCGCCGGCGGGCACTAAATGGCCGCGGTCGTAACGGGTGTTCTTGTAGTCCCACCACTGCGCGGTCGCGCCCTTCACCTGCGGGTCGGGGTCGAACTTGGTGTACCGTTCCACAGGCCCTTTCGTTTGGCTACTGTCAAGGGAATAGGCCACCCAATTCGCCAGACGCCACTCCTCGTTGTAATCTACCGTATAGGCTTTGTGGGAGATTTGTTGGGAATGGGCGCGCGGGCGGGTGTAGGCGGGGATTTCGAGCGCGTTATCCGTTACCATAGACGTTTGCGCGGAACAGGCGGCATCACCCGTCCGCGACCCCGCCTTCCCTTTGGTGGAGATACTGGCCACTATTGACACGACGGCCAACACTACCGCCATGATGATCATTATCGTTTTTCTATTCATCGTTTTTCATCGATTATTCATCGTTTTTTATCGATTATTCATCGTCATCCGTCCCCAGGGCTCGCTTTGCTCACCCTGGGCTGGCATACGCCGCCCCTACAGGGCTTTCCGGAAAGTGTTTTTATTATTATTTGGGGTTATTCGTTATTATTCGAGCATTTTAATTGGGTCATGATTTCGTCAATGCCGTAGCCTTTGGAGAGGAGGTGGCGGATCAGCTTTTCGCGGGCGCGTGCCACATCGGGGTGCTGGCGCTGCCATTTCTCGATGGCGGAGCGGAGCTGTTCCTGGTAGTCGGCGGCGGGAATCCGGGCGCTGTAACGCTCGACCAGCACCGGCGAAATCCGCTTGGCCCGCAAGGCCGCCACAATCTTCTGTTTCCCCCAAGAGGCCTTCACCTTGCTGCGCACGAACGACTCCACATATCGTTCATCGTCGAGGAAACGGTTCTCCCTCAACATCTTGACAATCGCGTCCTGCTGTCCGTCAGACAAAGAAAATGACGCGAGTTTCCTTCTCACGTCATTTTCACAACGTTCCTGCCAGGCGCAGAAGCGTTCCATTTTCGTCATTATCTCCGGTGGAAACTCCGTCATGCTATTCTCGTGCTGGTTCGTTCCACAGGACTATATCTTCGCCGTGTTCATTGAGATAGTGCACCTCCGTCAAGCGGCTGCTCTGGTTCGAGACGATCTTGACATATTTCTTATACTTGAAACTCCATTTCAAGCGGATGGACGGGAACCCCTTGGTCAGGTAAGCATAGACAAACGGATGCGCCACGATGGTGATCTTGGGCTCGTGCTGTTTGTCGAACAGAAAATCCAACGCGTTGGAAATCTCGTCCTCGATGACAATCGGAGGTTTGATTTTGCCGGTGCCTTTGCAGGTCGGGCACACTTCGGTGTTCTCAATGATAGTCGCCTGACGCACACGCTGACGGGTGATCTGGATCAATCCGAACTTGTTGAGCGGCAGGATGGTATGTTTGGCTTTGTCGTTGCGCATGAACTCGGCCATCGCCTTGTTCAGCGTATTTTTATTCACGGGATCGTGCAGATCCACGAAGTCGATGGTGATGATGCCGCCCATGTCGCGCAAACGCAGTTGCCGGGCAATCTCCTGGGCCGCGATCATATTGGTATTCAAGGCGTTCTGCTCGGGAGTTTGGGAGGATTTCACGCGATTGCCGCTGTTCACGTCGATGACATGCATGGCTTCCGTGTGTTCGATAATCAGATAGACGCCGTTCTTCACCGTGACCACCTTGCCAAAAGAGCCTTTTATCTGCTTGGCGACGTTGAAGTGGTCGAAAATGGGCTGTTTCTCTTTGTAGAGGTTCACGATTTCCTCTTTCTCGGGCGCATGCACATGCAGGTAGTTCTTCACCTCGGTGAAGACCTCCTGAGTATCCACGTAGATGGCATGGAAGGAGTCGTTGAGGAAGTCGCGCAGCAACGAGGCGATGCGGTTCTCCTCCTGGGCGAGGCGCAAGGGGGCTTTCGAGGCGAAGAGGTTCTCCACGGTCGTGTCCCAACGATAACGGAGCATGTCCAGATCCGCGGAAAGCTCTTCCACGGACTTGTTCTCGGCGACGGTACGGATGATGATGCCGAAGTTGCGCGGACGGATGCTCTGCACGGCGGTGCGCAGACGCTTGCGTTCTTCGCTACTCTTGATTTTCTGGGAAACGGACACTTTGTCACCAAAGGGCACTAACACCAAATAGCGGCCTGCAAAAGAGATTTCTGTCGTGATACGGGGTCCTTTGGTGGAAATCGGCTCCTTGGCCACCTGCACCATGATCTGCTGGCCTGAGGTCAGCACATCGCTGATTTTTCCGTTTTTAGGGATTTCCTCCAGATATTGCACTCTGCTGATGCTGCGTTTCCCTGTCGTGATGGCCTGGCTCACAAAGGCGTTGACCGTCCGGCCGTTCACTCCCAAGTCGAGATAGTGCAAGAAGGCTTCGCGCTCACTTCCCACATCCACAAACGCGGCATTCAGCCCGGGCATGATTTTCTTCACCTTCCCGAGGTAGATGTCCCCGACAGAGAACTGCGAGGAGGACTTCTCGGTATGAATTTCCATCAACTTCTTGTCTTCCAACAGAGCCACCTGGACTTCGTTCGTATGCGAAGTGATGATAATTTCTTTAGTGATTTCTTCTTGTTTGTTCTCCATATACATAAAGAAGAAAACTAAATGACTTGCGACGAAGTCATTTAGTTTTCAATGTTTGATACCGCGCAAACAGACTATCTGTTCTTATGTCTGTTCTTTCTGAGTCTTTTTTTGCGCTTGTGCGTGTTCATTTTCGCACGTTTACGTTTTTTTCCGCTAGGCATAATGAAAAATTATTGATGTTAGAATTATTTCGTGTTCTTTTTAACAGCTTCGACAAAATCCTTGCAAGGTTTGAAAGCGGGGATGTTGTGAGCTTTGATCGTAATGGTCTGGTTCTTCGAGATATTACGGGCAGTTTTTTCAGCTCTGTGTTTCACGATGTAGCTACCGAAGCCTCTCAAATATACATTTTCACCGTTCACCATGGTTTTTTTCACGGATTCCATGAAAGCTTCAACGATAATTTGAACGCTGTTTTTTTCATAACCGGTGCGGTTGGAAATTTCATTAACAATTTCTGCTTTAGTCATAATCTTAATGTGTTTTTAAAGTTTGTAACTATATTAAATTCACTTACTTTTTCCTTCAAAATTTCGGGCTGCAAAAATACAATAATTTCTTTATAATCCAACACTTATAGAAAAATTTCTTGAATTTTTTCAAAAATCTTCGTGGCGAGGCGGCTCGTGCCCACGCGGAAGAGGTCGGGATTGAGCCAGTCTTTGCCCATATTTTGCCGCCAAATATGCAAATATGTATAGGCCTGTTCGGGGGTTGAGACACCGCCCGCAACCTTGATTCCCACCTTCTCTCCAGTGTTCTGATAATGTTGCTGAATGGCCAGCATCATCACCCAAAACGCTTCAGGTGTGGCATTTACAGCGATTTTACCCGTGGAGGTCTTCAGGAAATCGGCCCCGGCATGGATGGCCAACTGCGAGGCCCGGTAGATATTCTGCGGGGTCTCCAGCTCGCCGGTCTCCAGAATCACCTTCAGCTTCTGCCGAGGGCATGCTTTCCGGATGGCGCGGATCTCGTCGTACACCTGCTGATAGCGTCCCGAAAGGAACGCCCCGCGCGAAATCACCATGTCGATTTCGTCCGCCCCCTGCGCCACAGCGTACTCCACTTCGGCGATTTTGAGCCGAATGGGCAGCTGACCCGACGGGAACGCACCCGCCACAGAGGCCACATGAACGCCCGTTCCCTGAAGCTGTTCCTTCGCCACCGCCACAAACGGCGGATAGACACAAACGGAAGCCGGCGCCGGGATCTGCCTACCCTCGTCTCGGAAAGAGACGGCCGTGTCGCACAACTTCCGCACTTTCTCCTCCGTGTCGGACCCCTCCAACGTGGTCAGGTCGATGCTTCCCAATATGGTCTTGCACATCGCCAGCTCCTCGTCCCCCGAATAGGTGAACGTGGTGTCGTTCTTCACTCTCTGCCTGAACTGCGCCTCCGAAAAGGGGAATTTTTGAATGGTAATCGTTTTCTGATTGTCTGGCATGTCTTATTTTTTGAACTTATCAATGGCTACTTTTAATGAAATGACGTGTGAATACTGGGCGATGGAGAGGTTCCCCAAATCGGTGAATGCATAGTCGAGGGTGACCACGTTCTTGATACAGACCCCGACGCCGAAGTTGATCTGCAGCGTCACCTTCTGCTTCCCGTCGAAATCGGGCTCCCACTGGAAATTGCCGACGCCCACGCGCAGCGCCACAATCTTCTTGTAGTCGAACTCCATGCCCACATGCGGGTCAACGCTCATGAAATCACTCTTTATCAACGAATTTCGCTTCCCGTCGAAGGTGCAATCCAAGCCGATGGCGAAAGTGCCGTGAAAACCCTTGCCGAAATGCACGGTCTTGCCGCCGCCCAACAACAGCGCGGGCACGGTCAACTCCAGATCGTTCTCGGGAATCTCGTTGCCCGTCTCCTCAAAAACGGCGATCACGTCGTCGGTGAGCGAGTAACGCCACGCATTGAAGGTGGAGGTGCCGTCACGGAGCATCAAGCCGGCCTGCCAACCGTTGCGGTGGTACTGCAGCCCGAAGTCAAGCCCGAAGCCCCAGGATTTGGCAAATTGTCCGATTTTGCGGTGGATGATCTTGGCATTCGCGCCCAACGACAAACCTTTCACCTGCGGGAACGCATACGCATAGCTCAGCAGGAAGGCATTGTCGGCAGCGGAGAAGTAGGTGATCCTGTCGTAATCCACATTTCCTTGATCGTCAATCAATTGTGTCGTATTCATAATGTTATCCACACCGAAACGGATATAGGAGAAGGCCACCGCCTGACTCGAATCGATCTTGAAAGCGAGTCCGCCGTAGTCGTACTTGGCGATCCCCGCGAAATACTCGGCGTGCATGAGCGCAAGCTGGTAACGCTTGTCCATGCGGGTCAAACCGGCGGGATTCCAGTAGGCGGAGGTCACGTCGTCGGTCAACGCGCACATCGTGTTCGACATGCCGAGACCGCGCGCGCCCAGGCCCAACGACAGAAACTCGTTACTGTACTTGTTCTGCGCGAACACGACTCCGGAAAGGGAGAGGAAAACCGTCAATATCAGTAGTCTGCTTCTCATTCAGCGTTCTTTTGTCGAATCACGTGTTGTTTGCGGTCGCCCGCGAAAAGTTCATACTCCTGGAACATGCACTCCAGCGAGCCGTTCAGCAAGGGCCATTTGCGGGAGGGTTTCAGCCCGATGTGTTTCAGCGCCTCCTTGTCGGAACTGATGATGTAGGCCTTGCAGCCGGCATAGCGGTTTTTGAGCGCGTCGCCCATCTCCTTGTAGAGGGTGCTGATGTCGTCCACGGAAAGCCGCTCTCCGTAAGGCGGGTTCATCATCACCACGGAGGGTTTGTTTTCGGGATAGGAACGCTGCATCTCCTGTCTCTCCAAAACGATAAAATCCTGCAACCGGGCCTTTTGCACATTGGCACGGGCAATATCGAGGAAGCGGCCGTCGATATCGGAACCGTAGAAGTTGATGGAGACATCATCCTTGATGTCGGCCTCGTCGCGAACCTTTTTCCACAGCTGGCGGTCGAAGTTCTTCCACTGATAGAAGCCATATTCCCTGCGGTAGAAGCCGGCGGGGATGTTCAGCGCCTGCATGGCCGCCTCGATGAGCAGGGTGCCGCCTCCGCACATCGGATCGACAAAGTCGCAGGCGCCGTTCCAGCCGCTCATCCTGATCATGGCGGCGGCGGTTACCTCGTTGAGCGGTGCAGGATGGTTGCGGACCTTGTAGCCGCGCTTGTGCAACGACTCGCCGGAACTGTCCATAAACAGCTGGGCTTCATCCTTATAGACATGCAGATGGAACTGCACATCCGGAAAATCCTTGTCAACGGAAGGCCGGCGGTCGTACTTCTCACGGAAGCGGTCGCAGATGGCGTCTTTCGCCAACACGGAGGCATAGAGCGGTGTGTTGAAAATGGAATCGACAATTGTGGCGTGCACAGCCAGAGTGCCGTCGGGCGAGAGCACCTCCTCGGCAGGGAAGTCGTAAACCTGCTCGTAGAACTGACGGTTGGTCTTGAAGGTGAACCGCTTGCGCCGCCAAAGGATGCGCAATGCCGTGCGACAGAAGTAGTTGGCACGATACAGCATCTCCAAGTCGCCCTCAAAGGCGACCGCGCGGCTCAGTTTCTGGCAGTTCTGCGCGCCCAAGGCGTGCAGTTCCTTGAAAAGCTCGTTCTCCAGCCCGGCAAAGGTCTTCGCGACGAAATACTCCATCTTGTAATGGTTATGGGTTATGGGTTATTGGTTATTGGTTATTGAGGGTTGCGCGGTTATCGACACGCTTCCACTTGCGGAACCAGCTGCGGATTTTGAGACCGATGACGCCGAAGATGGCCTCGCGGAAGATACCGGAGCTCATTTTGGAGACGCCCAGCGTCCTGTCCTTGAAGATGATCGGCACCTCCACGATCTTAAAGCCCAACTTCCAAGCCGTGAACTTCATCTCGATCTGGAAGCCGTAGCCGATATGCTTGATCTTGTCGAAATCGATGGCGTTGAGCGTGTCCGCACGGTAGCAGATGAAGCCCGCGGTGGTGTCCTTCACAGGCACACCCAACACGGTGCGTACGTATGCGGATCCGTAGTAGGACATCAGCAGACGACCCATCGGCCAGTTCAACACATTGACACCCTGACAGTAACGGGAACCCACCGCGACATCGGCGTTCTGCGTTTCGCAAGCGTCGAAGAGGCGCTGCAGGTCGTGCGGGTCGTGCGAGAAGTCGGCGTCCATCTCGAAGAGATAGTCGTATCCGCGCGCCAACCCCCACTTGAAGCCGTGGATGTAGGCGGTCCCGAGTCCCAACTTGCCGGTACGCTCCTCGATGAAGAGGCGGCCTTCGAATTCGGGAATCAGCGACTTCACGATGTCCGCCGTGCCGTCCGGCGAATTGTCGTCTATGATTAAAATATGGACATCTATCAGGTCGTAAATCGCCCGGATGATATTTTCGATGTTCTCTTTTTCCTTGTAGGTCGGGATAATGACAAGTCTTTTCATATTTTGGGGTTAATTCGTTTAAGGGTTAGAGGGTTAACAGGATTAGTAGATTCAGTCCTCAAATCTATTTCGTCAGTACAATGTACACCGGCAGGTGGTCGCTGTAGCCGCCTTGGTAGTTGCCGCCGGCGAAAGTGCGGTAGGGGTAGTCCATGTAGGAGCCGGTCTTCGTGAACATGAATCCTTTGCGGAAGATGTTGGCGGACCGGAAGCCGTAGGTGCCGGGAGCCGCGTTCACGAGCCCCCCTGAGACGATGATATTGTCGAGCATCTCCCACGAATCGCGATAGGCGTAGGAGCCGAGACCGTCGCGGAACATCTTCCACATCGGGTTGTAGAGGTCGTAGCCGGTCAGCTTTTCGGGCTTGGTTTTCGTGCCCATCTCCGCCAGGATGCACTTCGAAGTGGGGTTGTCGTTCAGATCGCCCATATAGATGAATTTGGCGTTGGGACGGGATTGGAGGACGGAATCCGCAATCTGCCGACCGAGTTGCCCTGCCGCGAGACGACCAGGCAAGCTCCGTTGCTCGCCACCGGACTTGGAAGGCCAGTGGTTGACCACGATGTCAAGGGTGTCGGTACCGTCCAGAATGCCGGTCATCAGCCACTGGTCGCGGGTGATGAAGTCGGGATTGTTCGGCACTATCGTCGGAAAAGCCTTGGTACTGAGAATCTTGAAGCGGGATGCGTCATAGAGGAAGGCCACATCCACACCGCGACGGTCAGGCGATTCGTGGTGACAGACCGAGAGACGGTAGGGCGCCAGCAGCTCCGTGGCGACCAAATCCAGCAGCACCTGCTCGTTCTCGACCTCGGAAACGCCCAGCACCACCAGTCCGCCGTCAAGCATCGCCATCTCGGAAATCACCTTGGAGAGGCTCTTTAACTTAGCCTCGTAACGTTGTGAATTCCAGCGATTTTCACCATCAGGAAGAAACTGCTCGTCGTCCTTGTTCGGGTCATTGATCGTATCAAAGAGGTTTTCAACATTATAAAAACCGATAACAGCCTTGTTGCGAGCGGGTTGCGCACACAAAAAGGTGACCGTCAACAATCCGAATATCAGTAAGTTCACTCTTTTCATATACCCATGAATACAAGATTGCAAAAATACAAATTTGATTCTGAATTCTTTATTCTGAATTATTTCTTGCCATTGTTGACATTGGCGAGCGTCTGGACGAACTGTCTGGCGCTCTCCTGCATGTGGACGAAATCACTGCCCAGCGAGGTGGTGCAGTCGAGGACGAGAATGATCATGGCGCTGTTCTTCTCCTCCGTAACGGTGGTCGAGCTGGCCGGGTTGAACTCGGTCTCTTTATCCCACGCGCCCGTGCTGGTCTGCTTCCACAGCTTGATATTGTTCAAATCCGTTTGGGAAACAGGACTGCCGTCCAAATAGGTCATATTCTGGAACATGAACTTGTAATATGCACCTTGGGAAGAGGAAGACGGGATGGAGTTTGCCCCTTGGGCGAAGCCGTAATAGATGATGTTGTCGAGCGTCCGGGTGCCGTTGGAGGTGCGGCGATAGGTGGCTTCGATGAACTTCGTGGAGCTGGTCGCCGAAGAGACATTGTCGAACGTGAAACGCAGACGCTGGCCGTCATCGTAACCGCCGGGCACATTCACACCCAGGTTCACAGAGGTGGAGATGGAATAGAGGCTGGAGGCAATTGCGGAGAAACGCTCCATGGCCTCGTCCATGTTCGACACCTGGAACACATTGTTGTCGCTGCTGGAGAGCTTACGCAAAGTCTCCATGAACTGGGCCTCGTCGGTGACATCACTACCCTTCAGACCAATGGAATAGGCCGCGACATTCACGCCATGGACGGGATCGTTCATGATCATGTTGTGCAAAGCGTTCCGGTAGGCCGTGGTGCTGCCATAGCCTTCGGGATCGTATTGGCTGTTGGCGGTCGAGATGTTGTCCAACCCGTCCGTGAAGGTCACCAACGCCACATTCTTCAGTTCCTTGGGGGCGGGATAGGCCTTCAATTTCTTCAAGGCAGTGTAATCGGCATAAAACAATGCCGTACCGTTGCCAGGGGTGAGATTGCTGATAAAATCATTGAATTTTTGGTAAGTGGAGCTGTTCAAGAGACTGATGTCTTTGACATACAACTGGTTGTTGAAACCAATAACTCCCAGATAGATGCCTTCCGCGGAACCGGGAGTGGGTCCGGGCGTGGGTTCGGGCGTCACAGGGTCGTCATTGCAGGCTCCGCACATGATAGCGAGCAAAACCGCGAAACAGAGTGGAATAATTGATTTTTTTGACATAATGGTAAGGTTTTGTATTAATTTCCAATCAAACACACAACAACAACGCGACGAGTCGCGCTTTATTGTACATTTTGCATGATATACTGCATGATCTGCACGGCATTCGTGGCGGCGCCTTTGCGGAGGTTGTCGGCCACGACCCACAAGTTCAGCGTGTTGGGCTGGGAGAAGTCGCGGCGGATGCGACCCACGAAGACTTCATCCTGGCCTTCGGCATATTTCGGCATCGGATAGACATTCTCGGAAGGCGTGTCCAGAACCTTCACACCGGGCATACCGTTCAGCAACGCATAGACTTCCTCGATGTCGTAATCCTGATAGAACTCCGCATTCACAGCTTCGGAATGCCCGCCCGTGACAGGCACGCGGGCGACCGTGGCCGTCACTCGTATATCGTTATCCCTCAAAATCTTACGGGTTTCATTCAGCAACTTGATTTCCTCTGTGGTGTAGCCGTCTTCGGTAAAAGAACCGCCATGGGGGAACAGGTTCAAGTCAATGGGGTACGGATAAGCGGGTTCGCAAGGCAGACCGGCGCGCTCGCTCATCAGCTGATCCACAGCCTTCTTGCCCGTACCGGTCACAGACTGATAGGTAGAAACCACCAGTCTCTTGATTTTGAACCGTTTGTGGAGCGGAGCCAGTGCCATCACCATCTGGATGGTGGAACAGTTCGGATTGGCAATGATCCGGTCGGCCGGGGTGATGACGTCGCCGTTGATCTCGGGCACCACGAGCGGGATTTTCGGGTCGCTGCGCCAAGCGGCGGAGTTGTCGATGACCACGGTGCCGACAGCGGCGAACTTGGGCGCGTACTCGAGCGACGCGGCGCTTCCGGCCGAGAAGATGGCGAAATCGGGCTTGCGACTGACGGCCTCCTCCACAGAGACGACCGACACATCGCGATTTCCAAACATCACCGTCTTTCCGACGGATTTCGACGAAGCGGCAGGAATGAACTCACAATCCGCGAATCCTCTTTCCACCAACACTTTACGCATCACTCCACCTACTAAACCGGTGGCTCCGACAAGGGCAATTTTCATATTTTCTTGACTATTTATAAAAAAGTTATCAACAATACTTGATTTTCGCTGCAAAAGTAGTATTTTTGCAAACATAAAACCTAAACAAAAAAACTATGAACGTAAAAACTTTGAAAGCATTGTTGCTTCTTGAAATTTTTTTAGGGATCCAAAATGGGCTTTTGGGACAAACAGACTCAGGACCAAGCCGTTACGACATTCTCATCAGCGAAATCATGGCTAAGCCGGCCCCGCAAACCGGACTGCCGGCGGTGGAGTATATCGAGTTGCACAACCGACTCCCCCACCCCGTCAACCTGCAAAACTGGCAGCTGAAATTGGGGAACACCGTCAAAAAACTGCCCGACATCGCGCTTGACAGCAACGGCTACGCCGTGATTATCGCACAGAAGCATCAGGAGGAGTTCGCGCCCTTCTGCGACCACCTCGTCACGCTCTCGTCGCTTTCCGTCACCGACGGCGGACAAACGCTGACCTTGTCCGACAAAGACGGGAAAGTGATTCATCATGTGAACTTCAGGCGGTCGTGGCATACCGAAGCCATCAAGCAGGAAGGAGGATGGTCGTTGGAGATGATCGACACAGGGTGGCCATGCGCGGGCGAGTGGAATTGGGATTCCTCCACCGACCCCTCGGGCGGCACTCCCGGACGGCCAAACTCCATTCGCAACATACTGAACAGCAACATCTTGCCAACAATTTCAGGGGTCACCATGATCGACTCGCTCACCTTGCGTGTCCACTGGTCACAGACCGTGGATCAAAGCATCACGCAGGATGTATCCGTTTTTCAAACATCGCCTTCATTGGACATTCTGGCAATCAAAGAGACAGCCCCCGAATTTTCTTCGGTGGACCTCCTCTTCTCAGCGCCTGTCAAGCCCGGGATCAGCTACCGGCTGACATGTCGGGGGAACATCTTGGATTGCGGGGGGAACAGCCATCCAACCGAAGAGGAAATTCCATTCGGCATCGCTTGCCCACCCGGTGAGAACGATTTGGTAATCAACGAAATACTGACCAATCCGTTGGACGGTTCCGGTGCCGACTATTTAGAAATCCACAACCGTTCGGGGCACATCATCGACATGAAGGAGGTGAAAGTCGGCTATGGAGGCGACACGCTGCCCCAGAAGGCCGTAGTGGCGGTTTCCAAAGGATGGCAACTGCATCCGGAAGAGTACGTTACACTGTGCCGACAGCGGGCAGTCACCCTGGAACAATATGTATGTAAGGATGAGCGGCGGCTGATTCAGTGCGACTCGCTGCCCGATTTCGCCATCAGCCAGGGGGTCGTCCATTTGACAGACAAGAGTTTGCGCCGGATCGACCGGTTGGCGTACAACGAGAACATGCATTACTCCAAACTGTTGACCAGCAAGGGTGTTGCGTTGGAGCGACTCTATCCGGACCGTCCGACGCAAGAGGAAAGCAACTGGCGGTCGGCGGCGGAGAGTGCTGGCTACGGAACGCCCGGCTACCGCAATTCGCAGGCGGGCTGCGCGGAGTCGGAAGCGGAATTTGCCGTGCTGCCGGAAGTCATCTCCCCCGACAACGACGGATCCGAGGATTACGCCGAGGTCATCTGCCGTTTCCCAGAGGAAGAAAACCGGGTGAGCATCGTGGTGTACAACAGCCGCGGGCACCCCGTCAAACATCTGGCCAACAATGTTTTATGCGGAAACGAATCCTTTTTCCGCTGGGAAGGCGACGACAACAACGGAGCGCCCGCGCCTGCGGGCATGTATGTCATGCAGATCGAAAGCTGGAACCTGCGCACGGGGAAGACGCTGCGCAAGCGAAAGGTTGTATCTATTTATCGATAGTAAACTGCAGTCCATCGTAGCCCAAGGTGACGTGCGGCGGCAAGGTTTTCTCCACATCGGCGTAAAGTCCCATGTGGTGGGAGGAGTGCGTCAGGAAGGCGCGTTGCGGTCCCACCTTCTCCACAAACTGCAAGGCTTGCTCCAGGTTGAAGTGGGAATAGTGTTTCTCATGGTGTAACGCGTTCACCACCAAGACTTCCACACCGTCAAGAAGCGCCATCTCGGAATCCGCCACAAAGCTGGCATCCGTGATGTAGGCGAACTTTCCGATGCGGTAGCCCAGGATGGGCAGGGTCAGATGGCGCACCTGAACGGGCTGGATTTCAACATTCCCCACAAAGAAACTTTCGTGGCGGATGGGGTGCAGTTGGAACGATGGCGCACCGGGATATGGATGTTCCTTGAAAGCGTAGTCGTAATCTTTGCGCACCACGTTCAGCACCCGCTGCATGCCGTAGATGTCCATAGGGCGTTTGCGGCGGAAATAGATGGGGCGGATGTCGTCGAGACCGGCGAGGTGGTCCTTGTGCTCGTGGGTGAGCAGCACCGCATCGACATCCGTAATACGCTCGCGCAGAAGCTGTTGACGAAGATCAGGCCCTGTGTCGATAAGCAGATGCACGCCATCGACCTCCACGAATGCGGAGGTGCGCAGGCGTTTGTCGCGCGGGTCCGCCGACTGGCACACATCACACTGGCACCCCACCACGGGCACCCCCTGCGAAGTTCCGGTTCCCAAGAGCGTGACTTTCATCATACATTCATCGGAAACTGGTGCGACATCGGGGTTGATTCAAACCATATCTTACTCATTATCAACATATAGTACATCCATAATTTCAGACTGCAAAGGTACATAAAAATCCGACACATACATTTCTTACAATAAATTTTCAACTTTTTCGTTAACGGCACGTCTAACTACCAACTACTATCAACTATCAACCACCCACTATCACCCCCCTTCAATAACCAATAACCAATAACCAATAACCAATAACCAATAACCATTATCACCAAATGAGAGTACATTTTATCGCCATCGGGGGCAGCGCCATGCACAACTTGGCCATCGCCCTCAAAATCAAAGGTTTTGAAGTCACCGGTTCGGATGATGAAATCTTCGACCCTGCCAAGGGGCGCCTCGCCAAATACGGCATCCTGCCAGACGACATCGGTTGGCATCCCGAGAAAATCACGCCCGAACTCGACGCTGTCATCCTTGGCATGCACGCCCGCGAGGACAATCCGGAGCTTCTGAAAGCCAAAGAGTTAGGACTACGCATCTACTCCTACCCCGAATATCTCTACGAGCAGAGCAAAGACAAAATCCGTGTGGTGGTCGGCGGCAGCCACGGCAAGACCACCATCACCTCCATGATCATCCACGTGCTGCAGCACCAGCATGTGGAATGCGATTACATGGTCGGGGCGCAGCTGGAAGGCTTCGAGGTCATGGTACGCCTCTCCGACACCGCCAAGGTGATGGTCATCGAGGGCGACGAATACCTCACCTCCCCCATCGACCGCCGTCCGAAATTCCACGTCTATCAGCCCACCGTCGGCATAATCAGCGGCATCGCATGGGACCACATCAACGTCTTCCCCACTTTCGAGAACTACGTGGAGCAGTTCGAGATCTTCGCCAAGATGATTCCGGCCGACGGACAACTCATTTACTGTCAGGAAGACGAGGAGCTGCGAAAGCTCGGCGACCGCATCACCAGCACCACCCGCAAGCCCTACGGCGTGCACCCGTACTACATCCGCGACGGCGTCACCTACCTCAAACATGGCGAGAAATCCTACCCGCTGCAGATCTTCGGCAAGCACAATCTGATGAACATCAACGCAGCGAGATTGGCCTGCAACGCCCTGGGGCTCACCGACGAACAATTCTATGAAGCCATCGTCTCCTTCAAAGGCGCGTCCAAACGTCTCGAACTGGTGGCCAAAACCGACGAATGCGCCGTATATAAAGACTTCGCGCACTCACCGTCCAAGCTCAAGGCCACCATCGACGCCGTGCGCGAACAGTATCCCGGCCGCAAATTGGTGGCCTGCATGGAGTTGCACACCTTCAGCAGTCTGACCGAGGAGTTCCTGCAGCAATACGCCCATGCGATGGACGAGGCGGACGTGGCCATGGTTTACTATTCTCCCGCCGCCGTGCACCACAAAAAGCTGCCGCCCATCCATCCGGAGATGATTTACAAGGCATTCCAACGCGACGACTTGCACGTTTTCAACGATTCCGAAAAGCTTCAAAACGCCCTGCTGACAACGGATTGGCACAAGTCGGTGCTGCTTCTGATGTCGTCCGGTAATTTTGACGGAATAAATTTAAACCAATTCGGAGAAAAAATTGTACTTTTGCCGGCTTAATTCAAGGATATAAATCATATATAAAAACAATAAAAAACAACTCAAAATGAAAAAGTTAAGTTTGTTATTCATTGCGGTAATGTCAGCCATTTTCTGCATTGCGCAACCCGAAATCAAATTCGAAAACACCACTTACGATTTCGGAAAAATCAAAGAAGAAGGCGGCAAAGTAACTGGCAAATTCGTTTTCACGAATGTCGGTAACGAGCCTTTGCAGCTGACCAACGTCCGTCCCGGATGCGGTTGCACGGCGGCCAACTACACGAAAGACCCCATTGCCCCCGGTGAAAAAGGCTACATCGAAGCCACCTACAACCCCTACAACCGTCCCGGCGCGTTCAACAAGAACATCCGCGTGACGACCAACGAACCCCGTTTCTTGGAAGACGAAAAGGCCACCCCTCACATGATTTTCATCAAGGGTGAAGTCATCAAACGCCCCCCGACAGAATTCGAAGTCGCCGGTTATAAGAACGGCAACGGCATGACCCGCATCAAAGAGCCCAATGTGTCTCACAACATGATGAACACCGAAACGGTTCTCGACACGTTCTATGTCCGCAATTTCTGGAAACAGCCCGTCTCATTCCAATTCGAAAAACCGAACAACTATTTGATGGAGGTTTACCGCAATTTCGGCGCTGAACTCATGCCCGGTCAGGAAGGTTTCTTCGTGCTGAAATTCGATGCCGGCAAGTATGGCAAATTCGGCCAAGTGAAAGAGACCATCACTTTCCTGACCAACGACTCCATTGAGACCATCAAACGCGTCAACTACGCCCTGAACATCAAGGAAGACTTCTCCAAAATGACCCCGAAGCAACTGAAGAACGCTCCGGTCAGCAATGTTTCCGCCACCACGGTCAACTTCGGCGACATGCAGAAGAACTCCACCAAGACGGAGACCATCACATTGACGAACACGGGAAAATCCCCCTTGTTGATCAGATGCCTGAGCAGCAACAACTCTTCGTTCAAAGTCAAATCCAACCTGATGGAAATCCCGAATGGCGGTTCTGCTGAAATCACCATCACCTTCAGAGCTCCCGGCCGTACAAGCACTCAGAACAGCACGATTGACATCATCACCAACGATCCGGCAAACAGCGTCCGCACGATCACCGTCAACGCCAAAGTGTTATAATCCGACACTTGTCGGACGCTTGACTCCTAACAAAAAAAAAGCTCTGCGGTTTGCAGAGCTTTTTTTGTTTTCGACAGATCCCCGGATCCCTTTAAAAGAGTCGGCTGTTACCTTTCTTCAACTCTTCATCCGTCGGGACATTCTCTTTGATGGTATCCACATCAATCACCAACGGGCGGCCATAACGTGGCGTTTTGTTCACTTTGGGGGAAGAAGGGGCGGCTTGAGGTTCCGCCGCAGGAACAGCGGGAGGTTCCGGAGCCGGCTTCTCCTGAACGGAAGGACGTTTGTCAACAGTGACAGGGACGGAGGAACGAACCACTTGGAAGGTATCAGAAGCGGCTGTGACTGCAGCCGTCGGCTGGCAGCACACGCTGTCTGCAACCGGTGCCGACTGTACGGCATCGCCCTCCGGGGCATTCTGGTTCATCCGATGTCCGAAGAACGCAACGACACCCCCGACCAGCACTACAGAAGAGAGCCCGGCCACCCAATAGCGGGCTCCCGTATGCCCCGCCTTGCGTTGGAAACGCCTCCATGCCGAAGGTTTGTATGCATATTCGGCCTGTTCCGACTTTTCTTTTATCAATTGGTCAAAATCCGTCATATCCTAAACGTTATCACTTCGAATAATTGCATTTTTGAGCCTTGTACGAGCGTTGTTCACATGCCATGCGGAGGTGTTTTCGGTAATGTTCAGCTGTTGCGAAATCTCTTTATGGGAGAAACCCTCGAAGACGAACAGGTTGAACACCGTGCGGGTGACCGGCGGAAGCTGCTGAATCAGGCTCACCACCTCTTGTGAAGACATCTTCGAGACGGCATCGTTGACGTGATGATCTGTCAGTTGGGTCTCCGCAACTTCGTCGATGTCCACAAAATCCGCCTTCCGGTCGTATTTCCGCCGATAGTCCAGCGCGGCATTGCGCACCACACGCATCATCCAAGCTTCAAAAGAACACGAGTCCTCGTATTTGTCCAAATTCGAGAACACTTTCAGGAAACCGTCACCAAGCATGTCCTCCGCCTCGTCGCTGCTTCCAGCATAACGCATACAGACGGCTTTCACGCTGCTGTAGAAGTGTTTGAAAAGCCTGCGTTGCGCACGGGCGTTCCCCTCGCGACACGCATGAACCCACTCCAACAGTTCCGACTGGTCTCTCATTTATAATAACGTATTTCGCAAACGAAATCTTGGGTGATTTCTGGAAAGATATTTTAAAATTCTTATATCAGCTTGAGAAACAGCTATTTGACAATTTTAAAACCTAAGGATGCGAGGAACATATTCGTCAGTTTGGTACTCGACTCGCTGGTGGTGGTATATTTGAACCGGTCAGCGGCGATGCAATAACTGACATCCAGCGTGAATCTCCAGAAATCGATACCGATGCCCACTTGACCGCCCCACTGGACAGGACTGGTCTTCCATCCGGATTCATCCATATTGTCAGCTATCTTGAAATCAAAACGAGGACCGATAGTAAGTTGGAATTTGAAATTCTCGTTATTGATGAAATGATAGCCCAGCAAGGCGGGAACGGAGATATAATGCTGTTTCAGCTGGATATTCTCGGCAACTGCATTCGGAAGATCCAAGATGGAGGAGCACTTAAAGTCGTAATTGACTTCCGGTTGAAAATAGAAACGGTCGCCCATGCGCATGAAGATACCGGCTTCCCAACCTATTTTCTTTTTGGTCAAGTCCATATAGTTGGCTGCATTGACAGCGCCTTTGATACCCAAGGAAAACTGAGCGTCAGCGGTACCCACCGCCATGATGTTGATCATGAGAAACGCGAATCCCACAATCGTCAATGATTTCAATTGATTCTTTTTCATACTATAATAATTAAGATTCATAATCTGTTGCAAACAACGCGGTTTGCTGATGTTTAGTATTCTTTGCGGGAAAAAACATCAGCAGACACCGCGGATTTCGTTGATATCGGCAATCCCCTCCGCCTGGCAGAGATGCGACAGGTCGTTGAGCATGTCGCGACCGGCCATCGGATTGTTGAAGTTGACGGTTCCGATTTGCACGGCCGCGGCACCTGCCATCACGAATTCGAGGATGTCTTCCGCCGTGCAGATGCCGCCGATGCCGATGACAGGCACATGCACCTGCTTGCAGACAGAGTGCACCATGCGCAAGGCGATGGGTTTGATGGCGGCGCCCGACAATCCGGCATATACATTGTTGAAGACGGGCTTGCGTTTGCGGATGTCAATGGCCATCGCTTGGAAGGTGTTGACTAACGAGAGCGCATCCGCTCCCGCCTCTTCACAAGCCAGAGCCATCTCCACGATATTCTCCGCATTCGGTGACAACTTGACAATCAAAGGTTTACTGCAAACTTTCCGGACGGCGGTCACCACTTCGCGGGCGACATCGGCTTTGATACCGAACGCCATGCCACCGCTCTTCACGTTAGGGCAGGAGATGTTCAGCTCCAGCATGTCGATGTCTGCTTCCGAAAGCATGGACGCGCCCGTGACGTAATCCTCCATGCTGTGGCCGCCCATGTTGGCGATCAGCACGTTGCCGAAACGGCGCATCTGCGCAATGCCGTGTTCGATGAAGGCCTCCACGCCAGGATTCTGCAACCCCACGCTGTTCATCATGCCAGAAGCGGTCTCCCAAACACGGATGCCTTCGTTGCCGTCCTTGGGACGGAGGGTCAACCCTTTGGAGCTGATGCCACCGAGGCAGCCCACATCGTACAGCTCATGATACTCCTCACCGAAACCGAAGGTACCGGAAGCGGCGATGATGGGGTTTTTGAACGGGACCCCTGCAATTTCCACTGAAAATTTTACTGTATCTTCCATTTTCTTCAATTTTCCAGACAATACTACAACCTTTTGCCGCCTACCACATCAAATCCGTGCTGAGGAACACCGGACCGTCCTTGCAGACGCGCTTCATACCCGATCGTGTGCGGATGCTGCAACCCAAACAGGCCCCGATGCCGCATGCCATACGATGTTCGAGGGAGCAGTAGCACGTGGTACCCGTTTCGGCGCACATGGCAGCCACTTTGCGCATCATCACTTCGGGCCCGCAAGTGAGCACCACGTCATAGTTTTCCGGTTTCAGCAGGTCGGTGATGAAGCCCTTGTAGCCTTCCGCGCCCTTTTCGGTGGAGACGAAAATGTTGGCGCAATGGGGTTCGAACTCCTCCACCGCGAACAACACGTCGCGAAAACCGAGGAAGGCGTCCACTTCCACTCCGTTGTTCCGGAGGGTTTTGGCGGTTTCGCAGAGCGGAGGGATACCGACCCCGCCACCCAGCACGGCCACTTTGCCTTTGATCTCCGCAACGGGATAGCCGTTGCCGCACGGTCCCAACAACCGGATGGGATCGCCCGCCTTCAGCCGCGCCATCCTCTGCGTGCCACGCCCCACTGTCCTGTACATGAAGTGGAGGGAGTCCGCTTCCGCTTTGAAGATGCTGATGGGACGCATCAGGGTCAATTCCGTGTCCCAGCTTTTCAGCATGTAGAACTGTCCGGCAGCAGCCTCGGCACCATTTCGCTTGACCTGCACCACAAAAATATCCTGAGTGATCTGTTGATTGGCAATAACTTCGCTCTCGAAATATCTCATAACCTGATTGTTAGGTGGATAATTAACGGTTTCTGTTTTACGCCGCGAAGATAGGAAAAAAATCCGTATCACAATGAAACTACCACGGCGTATTGCGTGTCGGGGGTGACGGGGGTTAAGAAAACGGTTCCTGAATACCACAAACCATCACGGAATCGCATCTTTGATGGTAGAGACGCGTCATGGCAAGTCGCCACAGGACCGCGAAGGATGCGGAAGGTGCCGCGGGATTCAGGATGGCAATAGCGGGCGTAGATGTCGTGTGCGGCCAACCCCATCGTTTTCCGCAGGTTCACCTCCACGAAGGGATGGATTTTATAGCTACCCTCTTCCTGGTACACAAACATATCCACCCCGGCGTCTCCGTCATAATGCGGCGCAACAAACCGTTCCAAGAACCGAGCCGCCAACGCTTGTGTCTGCAGAAGCTCGTCTTTGTCAATATAGGAGGACAACATTCGTATGATCTCCTCGTCGGGCATCAGCAGATTGCCGCCATAGCCGTAGTGCTCGGTTTTGAAGAGCGAGTAGCCCGCGAAAGCCACCGCTCCCCTATCACAGGTAAACTCCATCGCGAAGTCCTGAACCACAGCATATTGCTTTTCCGCCAAGATACCGCCTTGATGCTTGATCACCCCTTCGCACTGACGCAGGAATGTCGGGGTGCACACCTTGTGCGCGTAGAGATGTCCACGGCCGTTCCCGGAGTATGGGGATTTGAAGAGGGCATCCGGTGTGGCCTTGACAAAATCCACCACTTCCCGGATAGAAGTCAGATACTCAGGCGATTCGGGCAACAGTTCCGGATGAGGATGCAGCCCCCGCAAATAGTCGATGGCAGTGATGGCGGTCTTTCGGTGCGCCAGTTCTCGCAATTGCCGCAGACGCTCCTCCGAGGGCAGCAGCCGCTCGTCCACCCCGACACGCTGCAATTGATAGACCACCGCGGCATCCCAGCCCCATGGCACCACCTTCGTGATGCGCTGCGATTCCGGCAAGGGCTGGAACTTCTTGCGGAAATCTTTCCCGAACGGCTCGTAAGCGTCGAGCACCACGTGCTCGTCCCCCGACAAATACCGCATAAACGGGGCACAATCATAGGCGAACTTCGCCGCCGACCGCAACGCCACAAAATGGGGGTGGTTGTCGGCCAGCGCATAGTCGTGTTCGGGATTGAAAACAAGCAATTCCATCTCGACCCGCATGTTATCGTTCAATCGCATCACGTGTCAGGTTTTTGTAGTGTTCCGCCTTGATTTTGAGGTCGATGAGGGCATCGGTGCGTTGGTTCCGGGCTTGCATATACAGTGTTTGCGCTTCCAGGAGGTCGGATACGGGAACAAGTCCGGCGTCATAATCGGCTTTGACATCCCGAAGGTTCGCCTCGGCGTCTTGCAGGGCTAGCTCCATCAGCTTGTACTGGTTGTAGGCTTCGTCGACGTTGTTAGACGCCTGTAAGGTCTCCAAGTACATCCTTCGCATGAAATCCGCTCGCTCGTTCTTCGCCTTCTGAACCAGAATGTCGTGCTGTTTCAGCTTGTGAGAGGCTTCCCACCAGCCTGTCAGCGGCACCTGCAACGTCGCGAATGCCAGCGCATTGGCGTTGAAGCGATCAAACACCAAATTACCGTAAGAAGCTGTTCCGCCAATCGTCAAATGCGG
>JAEEGL016765945.1_pt1 | contig 26413 bp, 16 predicted proteins | sample 9134231 | NCBI WGS metagenome assembly JAEEGL01 (sample SAMN16246548, study PRJNA631951) | gut metagenome | biome: gut microbiome; feature: rumen; material: fiber-attached | host: Bos | place: Iran: Karaj | collected 2018-10
GTATTTATAAATGGGAATCTGGATGGTTTTGTTCGATGCATTCCTGACATCGAGCTTGTCGTTGGTCACATCGACATTATAATATTGACCGCGAATATTGATGATATTCCACGCATGCTCAGTCACCAGCTTTCCGGTCACGACCATCGTCGGAATACCAAGCCGGTTCATTAAAAACTGAAATGCTTTTGCGTAACCCGTACAAACGGCTTCGTGATTGACGATCGCACTGAATGCAGACTGCCGGGAATCGGCTTTCAGATTGTAATTCACTTTTGAAGCAATCTGATTGTGTACGTAGAGTTCTTTTTCTTCGACGGAATTCAGCGTTCTGGCAACCGAAAGGATCTTTTCGGCTTCGGCCTCGAACTGTGCGATCTTTTCATCCAGATTCCAGGCCAGTGACGTATAATCGAAAGTCATCACAGCCTTATATGTACCATTTCCGTAGTCGGTAATAGTGCATTCGAATCCATCCGTAATCCAGAACAGCTCGGGATGATCGTAATAAACCCCATTAAAAATGCGCCGATAGACATTATCCTGGTAATTGCCGGTCAATTCGACCGATTTTTTTACCGCCAGGATGGCTTCATAAATGATTTTGTACAGCTTCTTCTCTTCGGCATTAAGTCGATGATAGTAAGCCCAGAACTGTTCGTTCTGGCTGCTCGCAGACTGCATGTTCCGCGACTGATAATTCTGCATGACCGATTTGCTCGGTGCATGAGCGCAGCCAGCAGCGGCGGTCATCCATCCGAATGACAGGCATAGAATAAGATAGGGTATTATTTTTTTCATATTACTATACTCAATTCCCTGGCCGAATCATGCCTATTGTATATTAATTCGCGCTTTGCAGCGCGGTGGCTTGTTTTCTTACGCTTGCGCGGCAGGGGGTGTTCGATTGTGAACACCCCCTACTACAGTTCACAATAGGCTACTCATTTCGTCTCTTTTGCCTGTCGGCAATCGACTCATGATTAGCCTTTGTTCACTGGGCTCTGCGAGTTTTACCGTTCACCGAACGCTAAAACTCTCGGCCCCCCGCACGCCTTTTGTGCTGTCGCAGCTGCGGGGTGAATGTCCATCCCTGGACATGCCACCCTCGCTTCTCGCCGCCTTCCCTGGCGGCGTAATAATTCGCATGAATACCAATTATATGTATCCACAAAAGACGTACTCAAACTAATTCCTTTATTAACACACTGTTATTTAATGCCCGTTAATTAACAGGTACATACTCAAAGTCACGGATGACGGCCATGTGCTGCATCTTATGTGCCTCGGAATCATCCGCTTTTATCGGGGCGATATCGGCAAGTTCTCCGTGTTTTTTATAAACGCGTGAATCGACGACATGCCCTTTGGGATAAGATCTCTGCCCGACGACAGTCGGGGTTTCGAGGGCACAGAAATCCGGATTGCAAAGCAGATAATCGATCTGTTTATGCCGCGTTGCATTCGTCTTGACCATGCCGTCCTGATCGGCCGGCCAGTCCGAATATTTCTGTCCGACTTCGAACATTTGTCCAAAATGTCTGCGGATGGGTTCCCAGTCGGGCTGATTGAAATCGCCGCCGAGAATGACGTAATAATCTTTTTTATCCTCTGCGATTTTCTTTTCGATTTGTTTTTGCAAAGGCTCCATTTCGGCTTCGCTGTCCTGAGTGTACAGATGTACGCTCACGGCGAGCAGGTCGCGTTTGCCGGGAATATCGATAACGGCCCAGTTCCACTGGCGATCGGAGACTTTGTTGGACTTCCAGGAACCATGTTCGAGAATGGGATATTTCGATATTATGCCGTTGGGAATACCGCCAGTACCGCGTACAAAAGTATATTCTTTCCCGAAGGTACTCGTTACAAAACTTTTGATACTATTCTTAAAGTAGTTGAATTCCTGAATCAGGACGATATCGGGTTTCATGGCTTTGAAAATGCGGATGCCTTCGCCATTGTCGTAGGATTGATCTTCGCCGGTCGTCGTATTTGCCGTCATGATGCGCAGTTTAACTTTTTTGGAAGCCGGCGTGCCGTTGGCAGCCATATTGGCGACGAGTTCATTGATCGACGCGGGTTTGGTATCGGGAGCTTCGTCATCCAGGCATTCGAACGTCAATTTTTGTGACGGAACGGATTTGTATTTGGAATCTTTTGTATATTTGACGGCAATTTCGACCTGAAAGCTGCGATCGCCGTCGGGGACGTTGTCATCGACACCGGTCACCGTCACGACTTGAGGAACGTTCCAGTTTTCGCGCAAAAACGTGATTTCCTGGATATCGATCTTTCCTTCGGTCACATCGTTGGACGTCAGACTGAGAATGACTTTGGATTCGGGAGGCGCAGCCAGCGACACCGAGAATTTCTGGGCATCACCGAGCTCGGTCACCATGTATTCGGCAGGCGGCGTAAATACGATTGCCGGCGAAGTTTTGGGAGGTTCGGCCTGAGCCTGATTGAAGCTCATGCCGGAAAGGAGAATGCCGAAGCCAAAGGCGAGTATTTTTATGGTGCGTTTCATCATGAGTGGTGGGGGGTAGAGGTTAGAGTCAGAGACGTTCCATGGAACGTCTGTATATAATCAGATCGCCCGCAGTGCGAATCATCAGCGCCCTGCAGGGGCGCCGGCACACAGTGTAATCCGGAGGGAAAGCCAGCATATATGGGCACGTATGCCGCAGGCATAGTGCCCATGTGCGGCCGTATGCAATAGGCCGCACGGTTTGTGCGCAGCGACGCTGCGGCGGCGCAAGCCAAACCACAAATTCACAAATTACCCTAAAAAAAGGCGAAAAAAAAGAGCTCCGAAGAGCTCTTCTTTATAATGAATGCCTCAGGCAACCTGATCGATGGGTTTCTTTTTGGAAAAGAATCCGGAACGACCGAGGAAGGTTCCGAGCCCGACATATAAATAACCTGAGCAGAACAGGCACATGAAAGGCACGGAGGCGTATGCGCCCATCATATAAGCATGGATGATGCCGACGACGAAATAGATGCCGATAAGCGTCTCGACCCAGGGCTGCCAGTTGAGTTTGAAGCCGTATTTGACGTTTTTCCAATTGTCGCTGGCCCGAACAACGCCGTATTTGGGCGTGCGGACGAATCCGGTTTTGTAATTGAAGAGGGCCTCGAGGACGGCGCGGCAGTTGTTGACGCTCAGACCGATGCCGAGGCTCATGACGACGGGCAGATACAGCAAGCGGCATCCCAGGGACTGTTTTCTGGCTTCTTTTTGGGCGAGCAAATAGAACATCATGACGGAGAAAGACGCGCAGATGAACATGAGCAAATCGACCCAAAGGCTCGTCATCCAGGAGTTGCGAACGCGGAACTCGACTGTCAGCGGCATCATGAGTGAGAGGATGACCATGAGAATATAGGAAACATTGCTCGTGAGGTGCATCCAGGCTTCGAGTTTAATTTTGAACGGCAGGCGGCTTTTGAGGAGTCCGGGGAGGACTTTTTTGGCGACTTGTATGGAACCTTTTGCCCAACGGTGCTGCTGGGATTTGAAGGCGATCATTTCGACCGGAACTTCGGCAGGGGCAGTGGCTTCGTTCAGATAGATGAACTGCCATCCTTTGGATTGAGCGCGATAGGAGAGGTCGAGATCTTCGGTGATGGTATCGTGCTGCCATCCGCCGGCGTCAGCTATCGTCGATTTTCGCCAGATTCCTGCGGTTCCGTTAAAGTTGAAGAAACGACCGGAGCGGTTGCGAGCCGTATGTTCGATGACGAAATGGCCGTCGAGCAGAATGGACTGTGCCCGGGTCAGCGTGCTGAATTCGCGGTTGATATGTTCCCAGCGAACCTGAACCATGCCGATTTTTTCGTTGGTGAAGAAATGAATCGTTCGTTCGAGGAAGTCTGGCTGCGGAATGAAGTCAGCGTCGAAGACGGCGACGAACTCGCCTGTGGCGGTTTTGAGTCCCTGTTCGAGAGCGCCGGCCTTGTAGCCGCTGCGATCATCGCGATGCAGATAGACGATATTGTAGCCTTCGGCGGCCTTGCGTTCGACGGCTTCGCGGGCTATTTGCTGCGATTCGTCCGTGGAATCATCGAGCACCTGGATCTGAAGTTTTTCGCGGGGATAACGAATGCCTGTTACCGCATCGATCAGGCGCTCAATGACATATTTTTCGTTGAACATCGGCAGCTGAATCGTCACATTCGGGAGCGATTCGAACTGCCGTTCAGGGTGTGGAATGTCCTTTTTGTGAATTCTGTAAAGAGTAGCCATGACGAACCGATGGACGCCATAGATACTCAAAATACAGAGCAAGATGAAGTACAGAAGGACAAAAAAGAAATCAAACGAAAGCATGATCAAGCCAAACTCTTACTTGCGGATTGTGCTTGTATCAAAGACATTCGCTGCCGAACCGATGCCGTATTTATCGGTGGGTTTAGCAGGCCCGCCAGCCGGACGCCGAGTGCCGGTTGTTTTTTTTCTGACGGAAGCTTCCTGTTTGACTTCATTATAAGCCACTTCGACAGTGGAAGATGTCGGGATATCGGTTCTCATCGTCAGAGATTTCGTAGGATATTCGGTCATCAACACGTACTGCATGGCATGTTTGTGGACGGAGTGAGCCGTATAGGCGAGGACTGCGATAACGACAGCCGCGGCTGCAGCCAGAATAATCATTGCATTTCTGGTCAGTTTGATTTTCTGCTTTTTGCTTGCTTCGGCCTGTTCTTCGGCAGCTTTATTGGCCTTCATAATGCGGATCTGCTCGGCCAATTCTTCGTTTGAGGACTGGAGCATCGCTGCTTCGGCTTCTTCGCGGGCTTTTTCGGCAGCTTTGCGTGCAGCTTCAGCTTCGGCTTCGGCGCGTTTTCTGGCTTCTTCTTCCTCGTCGATTTCGCCGGCTTCTTCTCTTCGTTTTTTCTCGATTGCTGCGAGCATCATCGTTCGGCGCTCGCCTTTTTCTTCGAGTTTTCGCTTTTCTTCCTCGAGTTTTTTCCGGGCTTCCTCAAGTTTTCTGGCCTCTTCAGCTTCCTGTTCTGCACGGAGCCGTTCTTCAGCTTCGCGGGCTCTGCGTTCTTTTTCGGCCTTTTCGGCTTCGATTTCAGCATTGGATTCGTCGAGCAGTCCGGACAACAGATTTCCGACGCAATCCCCCGTCTGGCGCGCATGTTCTGTTACACCAGCGCGAGCTTTGCGGACGCGGGCTACTTCCTCGATTTCTTCACCGCCATCAATTTCGGAAACTTCAGATAATTTGCTTAATGCCTGATTCAGAAGGAGATCGTCACTCATGAGTTTTTCTCCATTGTATTGTTTTGTTTAAAAATGCGCCGCAGTCATTATTACCATCACCGCGACATTCTTGTCCGACTACTACAGCAAATCAGGAGATGTGGCAAGCCAAAGGGTTTGATAATGTCGGTAAAAGTATGATTCTCCATCCACAAAACACGCAGCCGATTATCCCAACAGCCGCAGACTGTATCGTACATTATCAAAACTTCTCCGATTTGAACGGCAATTATCCGGGCAGACCGTATTCCTGTCTGTCAAAGCCCAAAGCACTGAAAGTGCATCCACAGCAGCACTCGTATCACAGACATAGGACATTGGCAGCCGAAGCGTCACTTTCGGTAACGCTTCGAACTGCATTTCAGCATGTGCACAATGATCTGTTAGAATTGAATGGGCCCTTTTTCATCGAAAACATTTTTAATTTTAATTTTATTATCATTATCCTGTTTAGCAGCCTCTTCCGAATGTTTTTTCTTTTTGACTTCGGTTTGGGGGTTCGTCTGTGTGACTTCATTATAAGCCACTTCGACAGCGGATGATGTGGGAATATCGGTTCTCATCGTCAAAGACCTCGTCTGATATTCGGCCATCAGCACGTACTGGGCATTTTGTTTTGCTGCGGAATGAGCTGTGTACGCCATGACTGCAGCAAAGCAGGCAGCGACGGCAGCCACAATTATCACCGCATTTCTGGTCAGTTTAATTTTTTGCTTTTTATTGGCTTCGGCCTGTTCTTCGGCAGCTTTATTGGCCTTCATGATGCGGATTTGTTCGGCCAATTCTTCGTTCGAGGACTGCAGCAGTGCAGCTTCGGCTTCTTCGCGTGCTTTTTCGGCGGCCTTGCGAGCTGCTTCAGCTTCGGCTTCGGCGCGTTTGCGGGCTTCTTCCTCCTCGTCGATTTCTCCAGCTTCTTCCTTTCGTTTTTTCTCGATTGCCGCGAGCATCATCGTTCGGCGCTCGCCCTTTTCTTCGAGTTTTCGTTTTTCTTCTTCGAGTTTTTTCCTGGCTTCATCAAGTTTTCTGGCCTCTTCAGCTTCCTGTTCTGCACGGAGCCGTTCTTCGGCTTCGCGGGCCCTGCGTTCTTTTTCGGCTTTTTCCGATTCAAGTTCAGCATTGGATTCATCGAGTAATCCGGACAACAGATTCCCGACGCTATCCCCAGTCTGTCTTGCATGTTCCGTTACGCTTGCACGGGCTTTGCGAACGCGGGCAACGTCCTCAATTTCTGCACGACCATCCATTTCGGAAACTTCAGTTAACCTGCTTAATGCCTGATTCAAAAGTAGATCCTCGCTCATGACTTTTCCTCCAATGGTGCTGTTTGCAAAAGTGCCTCTATGATCAGAAGCACGACCTGATATTTGGATCTGCATAACACTGTGCCGACAGTTCACCACCCGTTTACAGTCTCTCTGCTGTAAGCCCCGGACCCCGGTAAAGTCAGGGATTACACTACGCCCCCAGACCTTCTGAACAAGGTCTTCGGAGTGTCAGCAACCCATGCACGCGCACTGCAAAACCAAATCTTTTATCGTTACCTGGTATTATTATCGATTATTTCACGCAAAATCAAGAGGCATTGCAAGCCAAAGGGTTTGACATGTGCTCAATGTCGGTTAAAGTATGAATATCCAATAGTCTTAAGCTATTGGTTTAACTGTTACCATATTTGGTGAGTATTTATGCTTAAATTCACGCAATTTTCTTCACATATCAAAGTATCGGAACGGCGCGTCTTATCTATCTGGAGCGGACATGCTGATCATCTGAATCTGAATTCTGCCCCGGATTTTTCCGGAACAGTTCTCGTCGCGGCCATTTTTTCTCTCACCGCCAGAATGCAGTACTACGTTCTTTTTTATTCCGGGGATCAGAATGTCATTGAAAACTGGAGAGTCGAACCCAGTGACATTCCGATTTCGAAGATCGAGACTTACGAAACGGAACTCATCAATCTGCTCAAATCCATGAATATCCAAATGAACCGCATTACGCCGGAAAACCCGAATCATAGCCGGCTGCTGCGGCGCCTGCCGCTTGAATTCAGCTCAAGTGAGGATTCAGCTCAGGCTGACTTCGACATATTTAATGATAATGTGACACATTCTTCATTGGATGAAGCCGATCTGAACACGCTCAAAAAGTTCTGCATCCATTTTTAACCAGAATATTTTTTAGCCAATAATATCGATATTCAAGCTTTTGCGGACATCCACAGACCCAAATGGCAAACAACATGTCTCATACGATTGCAAAATTACTCATTGTTATGCTCTCCATCTGTCTTCTGAACTCGTGTGCTGAATCCAAAAAGAAAACGGAAACAGCCAAACAGGTCGACACCGATTACCAGATGGCTCTGGGTTACTATGAGAATGGCAAAACGCCCGAGGCCATACGTTCTCTGGCGCTCGTTCTGGCCAATGATCCCAATCATGCCGAAGCCAATCACCTGATGGGCTTCATCCGTCTGGGACGCGGGCAATACGACGAAGCCATCCGGCATTTCAAAAAAGCCCTCGAAACCAAACCCGACATGCTGACATGCAAGAACAACCTCGGTGCTGCCTATCTCCACCAGGAAGAATACGAACAGGCCGCCGTCATCTTCAAGGAACTGTCCCAATCTCCGCTCTATACCTCACCCTGGCTGGCATTCGGCAATCTCGGCTGGGCATACTACAATATGGGGATGACACAGGAAGCCATCGATGAAACCGAAATGGCAGTTTCCCTGAATCCGGACTTCTGCCTTGGATTCAACAATCTTGGAATCTATTATCATGCGGTTGCCAGAGATGAAGAAGCCCTCAGCAATCTCAATGAAGCCGCAAAACTCTGCACCAATTACGCGGAACCCCATCTCCATCTGGGAGTTATATACGATGCACAGGGTTCCACCGACCAGGCCTATACGCACTTTAAACGCTGTGCCGAAATCACGCCCAAAAGTGACCTGGGCAAACGATGCGCCCAGAATGCCCGGATCATCCGGAATTAATGCCGCCAGACAGCTCCTTTGTGATTGACGAACGAGAACTCACCTTCGACAGACCCAATGGGAGCTGATTTTTCAAATGTTTCCGTCGTGCTCTGAACGGTTTCGACATGTTCGATCGTTCCCTGAATGGTTCCCGTTATGCGCTTTCCGCGCTTGAGTGAATACTCCGTCAGTTTCAGTGTTCCCTTCAGCCGTGCCGTAATCTCACTGCTGCACGCGTTGATCTGAACCGCTGCACGGACACAGCCGTTTGCACTCACTTCAATTTCCTGCCCGACGAGGGTGTCCGGCTCCGGACACGTTTCGAGCGTTTCCGCATTCGTCTGTTCGAAGCTGATAAACAGATAATTCTCCCACAAACTCTCCGATACCATTCGGTACATGCGAATTCTGGAGTATCCGTCAAAGGGCGAATCTGCATCAAAATCATAGAATTTTAGCGGAAACTGTTTAACCACACATTCGAGTTTATCCGAAAGCGAGGCCTCCGATGCGGTAAGATCCAAAGTACCGCTGCTTTCTCCATTTCCGACATCATCGATCCACGCACATGCCGTCGACGACACGGCCAGACATCCCAGACTGAGCAATAAAAAACGTTTCATAACAGCAAGAATCCACTCATTGACGAATGCCAGCGCACACCTGCATCCGATTCTGCAATATATTAATGATATGCTCCCTTCAGGGAAAGTCCGAAACAGCATTATTTCAAATATATCGGGATTGTTTTGGAGGGGGCAGCGCCCCCTGCGGTGCTATTGGCTGCGCCAATACGCACCTACCCCCTGTGCGGGAGTGCCCGCAACGCCCCGCAAACCTGAATCCCAACAATTTGCCTCAGTTCGCAAAAAGTCTGTTCACTTCACCTCCCAAATCTGATATTCATAAAAAAGTATTCTCCGTCAAAACAAATACATGAACTCGCCATTACGCAATTATTTTGTTATGTTGCATAATGTATGGAAGTGAAGAAACGCAGTCTCTGCGCTTCATCGGACATAAACAGTCCATTTTCGGCGTTTGGTATTGTATCTGCGCCATGTTTGACGCATCACCTCAAGTACATCCGTATTCCCATGTTACGAAAGCTATCCCTGTCCATTGCCCTGTTCCTCGCAATTTGTTCCCCAGCCCAGGCCGAAACGCCTGCATCGGGGCAAGCTCAAAAACTCGCCGCGCTCATGCAGCAAACGGCGATTGCGGATTCCCTGGGTGCAGAAGATGCCAATCTGAGTGAAATCGTTAAAATTCAGTCAGATGATCCTGTACTTTCGCGCTATCTGGAATGGTCGAAACAATACTATTCACAAAAGTATCAGGTAAGTCCCAAAGACACGCCGCTGCCCGGAGCTGTAACCCAATTCTTCGTCTCATTTCCTTTTGCCAGCACCTCGATGTTTGATTTTGCACGTCCCTTTTCGCCCGAATCGGGATATGACACATCGAAATCACAGGAAGGTGCCATGTATCCGGCACTAAACTGGATGAAATACGAATCCACCGGAAACTACAGTGCAGTTCTTGCCCAGGAGTGCATTGACAATTCCGGCTTTGTTACGATGTTCCTTGCGACTCGCATACGCATAGATGAGGCCAGGGGGATCGATGCATATCTGGAAATTCCATCATCCACGCCGGTCGTTGCCTGGATGAACGGCAAAAGAGTTCTCGAAAACATCGAAAAAGGCCCGACACCTGCCCCCAAATATGGAGAACGATGGCCAATACACCTCAATGCCGGAGAAAACATCCTCACCATTAAGGTTGCAGCCCTCGAAACACAGCCGGCATTCTACGTTTTTCTGACGGATCGCAAAACGGGCAATCCGATTCCCTTCAAAATCGATTTGGAGCAGCCCATCGTTTCCGGCCCGCTGGATGACGCGCGCCCGGACACTTCCGAACCGTCCATTCTATCATCCCTGTATAGGGATCAAAGCAATTCGCCTGCACTGCGAGCCTATATCGCACGCGAAATCTTTTCCGAAGAAGAAGCCGATCGCCTCGTCAACGATCTGCTTTTTACCGATGTTGAAGCGACATCCGAACTGCCGCCCGACGATTTGGAACTGGCAATTCTGGCACTCAACAACCATCCCAAAAGTCTGCAGTTTATGGTCCGGGCAATGAAAAAACATGCCAATGATCCGCGCATGCAGCTTCTCTATGCCCGCCAGATGATTCTGGCATCCGAAGATCAGGGAGATACCGGCGTCCGCTTTGTCGATGAATGGCCGCAAATACACCAAAACCTCGTTTCGATGACCGCCCCCGTCGTCAATGGCATCTCCTACGAACCTCTCAGACGCAAACTCATTGCTCTGTCGGAACTCAATGCCCAGCAGACGCTGACTGCCATCCGCGAAATTTCAAAAGATCCGCAAAAATGCCCCGAATGCGAACGATATCTGATTCCAAATATGATGGGATCATTGACGGATCGTTACCTGGTTGCAGAACATCTCGACTATCTCGAAAAACAGCTCGAGCATGACAGGAATTCATCGGCACTGCTCGTCGATATCATGGACGGAAAACTCCGTCGTGCCGTGCTGCGCAATGATGAGTCGGAATTGGCCAAAACACTCGCCGAAATCCAGCAGTCGAGCGAATCATTTTTCAAAATTCATCCTTACGACGACTATTTCTGGTCATTCTGGCTCAACGTGGTTTCTGAATATGGACTGGATTCCGAGCGCGTTAAAGCCTCACCGGAACTTGCGCAAAAGCTCTCTGATGCCGGTTTTTCGGCAGATGCAGACACATGGTTCATGCTTTACCTGTCCCAGAGAGTCAATGATCCCAAACGATGGCAAAGATATGCAGAGCATTGCCTGAAAACGGGACAAACCGCCGAAGTCATATCTGCCTACGAGATGGCCTCACGCCTTCAGCCCCAGGATACATCACTTTCGGAACGTTCCGAAATGATGAAAAAGATCGCAAACCATCCGGAAACAGAAAAAGCTGCTGCCAGTTCGGAACCGTCGTTCGAAACGCCGTATATCATCCGCGAAATTCCTGATAACCGGGATGCCAATGCAACAGGCCTGGTTTCACTGCTCGACAATCGGGTCGTCAAAATCCACGAAAATGGCCTTTCTTCCACGTACAACCAAATCGCATTTCAAATTCTCGACGAACAGGGGCTCAAGGCTGTCCGTATGATGCCGATCAACTACTCGCCGACGGACGAAAAGCTGGAAATCATCTCGGTCACAACGATGAAAAAAGACGGTTCTGTACGTCGTCTGTACGAAACGACCGAGTACAATACTGCCGACGAATCCGTAAAAATGTACTACGATCAGCGGCAAGTCGTCATTGAAGTTCCTGGACTCGCCGTTGGCGATCGCATCGAATACCAATTCAGGCGAACGCAGATTCAGCGAGCAGCGAGCAGTGTTTCATTTTTCAGCGACATCTATCAGCTTCAATCCTGGTTCAATCGCCAATGGTCCAGATACACGATCATTGCTCCGGAATCGACGAATGTCACTCTGCTTCGCCACACGCCGGCGGGGAATCCGACTCAGGTCGGCACGAGCAAAAAAGAAGGCGGCAATATTGTCATTACCTACGAAGAAAAGGATACCCCCAGACTTCTTGCCGAACCCCAGATGCCTGGTGCCACAGAAGTCATGCCATTCCTGCTCATATCGACATTCAGAACCTGGCAGGAACTGACTGACTGGTTTATCGATCTGGCCTCCCCGCAATGGAAAGCGGATGACGCGATTCGCGCCAAAGTTCAGGAGCTGACCAAAGGCATCGATGATCCCTTCGAAAAGCTCAAACGAATTCATAGTTTTGTCGTCAAGTCGACGCGATACGTTGCGCTCGAATTCGGCATTCATGGGCATAAACCCTATCCGGCAGCCCAGATTTTTGAACGCCGGTTCGGCGACTGCAAGGACAAAGCCAGTCTTCTCAAGGTCATGCTCAAGGAAGCTGGCATTGAGTCAGAATTTGTTTTGGCCAGAACGCGCCAGAATGGCGATGTTACCCTCGATCTTCCCAATCCCTATCTGTTTGATCATGCCATACTATACGTACCGCAGTTTGATCTGTTCCTGGATGGAACGGCGGAATTCAGCGGTACAAGGGAACTTCCTGCGATGGATCAGGATGCACAGGTACTCGTTCTGAGTGACGCATCCACCTACAAACTGCAAAAGATACCGGTTTCCAAACCATCCGACAATCACGTCCAGCAAACCTGGGAATTTGATCTGACCCAGGGACAGGATGTCTCATTTGCCTACCATGCAGACTATAGCGGTTACATGGCCCCGAGTTATCGTGAGCGCTACCAGATTGATTCGCTGCAGCGCGAGCGTCTCGAATCCGAAATTGCCTATAATATTCCCGGTTCACAGCTTAAATCCTTCGAATTTTCAGATCTTTCCGATCTCGAAAAAGACGTTTCACTCAACTATACGGCAACGACGACGCTGAGTGACATCGTCAAGTCGGACGGCAGTCTGTGGCTGGTTACCCCCATGGTCATGCCGAGCCAGATGGCCAAGAGCTTTGCCTCATCCGCCAAGCGCCGAACACCCATTGTTCAGGCCGTCCCGTTTGTCATCGATAAAACGATTACGCTCATCCTGCCGCCCGGAGCCAAAGTGACATTGCCGGAAGCAGTCAGTGAATCCGGAAAGTTTGGTTCCTACACGATCACCTCGTCCCTTGCGGATAACCGTCTGACGACCCAGATTCAGCTTACGCTGACCCAGGTCAAGATTCAGCCCGACGACTATCCTGGGTACCTGGACTTTTTACAAAGCTATGATCGCCGTCTGAACACTCAGTTCCAAATCAATCTGTCCAAATAAATTCTGTTCCCAACTCCAACATAAGCTGAAGATATGCGCAAAATAGCCTTTGTATTGGCCCTTTCCCTTACAGTTCTGTCATACGGCTGTGCGACGACATCCCAGTCACGCCAGGGCACATGGTCTGCATGGCCCTCGCAAGCCTCGATGTCCGATACGCTGAAATCCTCGATTGCCGACATGAAATCGGGCGATCTGCAGGCTGCCGATGCCAGATTGACGCCTGACGTCAGATCCGCCGATCCTGCAGCCAGTTACCTGCATGCAGAGATTACTGCCCTGCGCGGACAGACGGCTGCTGCCGCAGATTTGATGACGGATTTTATCGCACAAAACCCACAGAATCCGCTCGTTTCTGCAGCGCTCGTCAGGCTTCTCTCCCTGAGCAATACCTCCAGTTCTCCGCTCAACTGGGAAAAGGTATCCCAGCTGAAAGTCAACGATCCCTATGCCGCTGCGCGCCTCGTCATTCTTCAAAACCGGGCACTCAGGGAAACCCATCATCCCGACCTGAAGCATCCGACAGCCCTGCCCCTGGTAAAATGGCAATGGGTTGGACCATTTACCCCTTATATTTACACGGGATTCGAATCTGAACAGCCATTTGACGGCGATCCCATCCTCGGCGAAAGCTACGAATTGGACGGCAAACGACTCGAACGCTTTCAATACCCTGCGGACAGTTCAACGCCCATGGCATCCTCCATGTCGGGCGTTTATGCCGCAGAAACCCGCATTCAGGTCGATCGTGAAATGCCCGTTCAAATCATCGTTCAGGGCGCGCAGCTCTATACGATATTTGTCGACGGCAATCCCGTACTCTCGCGCGATTTCTCGCAATTCGGCAAGGAATCCGTACTTGCTTCGCGCTTCGTTCTTCCCCAGGGAGAACATATCATTCGACTGCGTCTTGGATTGAATGCAGCCACCGCTTCCAATCACCACGTTGCCCTTTGGATTGCGCCGTCGGATTTCACCAGCAAAACAGACGATCTCAGTGCCCTCAGGGAACTTGACGATTTGTCCGGCAAATTGCCGGATAAAACAGAAATCAAAAAGCTCGAACGCATCGACCTGACGCATATTCTCGGCAGCACGACAGAACCAGCTGCTGATGAAACCATGCGTTCGTGGATCGGTGCATCCATGGCAGTTCTGACCGGAAGACCCCAAATCGCCGAAACCCTGATTCAGGGAGCTCTTCAGAAAGATCCCGACGATATCATTGCCCAGTATTGGAAAGCCATGCGATATCGGGCAGACGCCGATCTTGATCCTTCGCTCAGATCAGAAAATACCATCCATATTCTCAAGGATATTGCAAAAAAAGCCCCCCAGCTCGCAGCGGTTCAGCAGCTGCTCATTTCGGAATTTCTCAAACAGCAGCAGCCCAAACAGGCACTCGAAATCTGGGAAAAACATAAGAATACCCTGCCCGATACTGCAGAAATGAATTCCCTGCTGAGCGAGCTGTCCAAAACACTCGAATGGTATGACATTTCGAAGGAATATGCCCTCAAAGCCATGCAGAAGGCACCGAATTCCTGTTCGCTCGCAGTCAATGCATTTAACATCCAGACGCAGCGCAATGCCTATACATCGTTCGAGCAGCTGTCCCCGCGAATCCAGTCCTGTCCATCCATCGTTCGCGCCTATTCAAAGCTGGAAGGCAATGATGCCGCTGAAAAATCGCGCTGGTTCAATGCGCTCGATCAGCTCGCCAAAGACAATCCCAATGACAGCTCAATCCGCCTGGAAGCCATTCTGGCCAAATCTCCGACGGCCCCCGAAAGTGCTGCGCGCGAATTTCTCGAACTCCTCGATGCCGTGTCAAAAGGCTATTATCCCAATATTTCGACAGAATCGGCGCTGGTATTGATAGACAATCTGCGCGCCGCCGGACACGAAAAGGAAGCCGAAAACGTTTTGGCAAAGATTCTCGAGCTCTATCCTGTCGCAGAAGTTTTCAGAAATATGGAATGGCAGCACCACCAGGATCGTCCTTTGAGTGAACTGCGTATTGACGGCATGAATGCCATCAAAGAATATCTCGCACAGAACCGAGACGATGCCGGCAGCTCAGTCATGCTTCTGGATTATGCAGCCACCCGGATTTTCCCCACGGGTGCAAAACTGGGACTGACGCATCAGATTTCGCGCGTTCTGAGCAAAGAAGGCAAAAATGAGGTCGGCGAAATCTATCTTCCCTCCCACGCATCAGTTCTCAGAATCCGTACGATAAAAGATGGAACATTCGAAATCGTCGAACCGGAAACCATCGATTTTAAAGATTCTGTCACTGCCCCCAACCTCGAAGTCGGCGACTATGTTGAAGTCGAATATCTGACATTCGAACCAGCGGCTTCGCGCTACATTCCCCGAGTTGCAACCGATACATTTTTCTATGGTTCCAACCAGAGCCCGCTCGTCCGCTCGGAGTATGTGTTTGAATACCCCAAAGACTGGCATGTCGAGATCGTGGAATCCGGCCCCCGGAATCAGATTCAGCAATCCTGTGCACCGGTTGGCGAATTCATGCGTTGCTCGGCAAAACGAGAAAACATCCCGGTATTCATTCCTGAACCGCGTGCGGCATCCCCTATCGATCTGATTCCCAATATTCAGGTTTATTATCATTACGACTGGGATTACATCCGCCAGGGACTCCATGAATCCATTACACGCCAAACGCGCGTAACCCCATACGTTCAGAGATTTTACGATAAACTTGCCGTTCCCGAAGGCGATTCGGTCTGGGAACATGCGAGAGCCATCTACGATCAGGTCATTGAAAGCATCGACGAAAGTGAAACGATGCGCACCAATGATGACGAAACCGCGACGAATTCCATCACGCGTGGAACCGGTTCGCGATTCATTACCCTGAAATCGCTCTACGATATTGCCGGCATTCCGAATTATTTTGCGCTCGTACACTCCATCCTGGCACCGGAAAACAGCGAACAGCTGCCTTCCATGTACGAAAATGCCTATGTCACCCTGCTCGTCGTCGAAACCGAAAAGGGACCGGCATATCTTCAGCCGACAGAAGATTATATCCCCTTTGACTACTTATCGGCAGATCTTCAGGGACAGACGGTCATTCCCGTCGATCCCGCCTACGAAAGATTCATTTCGCGCCAGGAGAATCCGGAACTGCAGAGAGCAACGATCGCCATTCAATACGAAATTTCTGAAGACGGCACAGCCAAAGCAAAATCGACAGAAGTCATGAGAGGCTCCCGGGCTCTCGTCATGCGCAACTTCCTCAATACGGTCAAAAACGATAATGACAAAGCCCAGCAGGTCGTTCAGAACAGTCTTGCCAATAACTATGGCCGCATCGAACTGACGCGCCTGGAGCACGAACAGCTCGACGACAAGAATAAGCCCCTGACACTGCACTACGATTTCGATATCGCGAGTTTTGCCGCAGCATCAGATGGTAAGCTGGATATTATTTCGCGCATATTCGCATATAATCTCGTCAATCAGTTTGCCCAGCTTCCGCCTTCCCAAAGGAAATATCCTGTACTCATCGATTCCGACATGCTTTCGGAACGCACGCTCACGTTCCATGCTCCTGCCGGTTATACCTGGGATACGACGACACTGCAGGACATCAGTCTGGAGACAAAATTCGGCAAATTCAGCCGTCATACCCAACTCAACGCCGAGACACTCGAAGTCAAAGAATCCATACAAATCCGTCCTCAGCGCATCCAGCTTGATCAGTATGCGGAATTCAGGGAATTCTGCCTCGCAGTGGATGAAGCCCAGAGAACTGTGATTTCGGCCAAAAAGTAGTTTTGCTTTTTTCCGGGAACACCTCACCAATAAAAAAGAGGCGCCGCGTATGGGGAAGGCTTGAAAAGCCATTTCCCATAGCGGCGCCCAGGGCGAGCCGTATGGGCGTCTGCCATTTGCAGCGCCCATAGGCGAGTGCCAGATTAAATTTTATTGACGCGCCCCATGAAGAGAGCGGTATTGGTATCGGTTTCCATCAGGAAGAACAAGAAGGGGTGATCGACGACAATTTCGATCGGATCCGAGGGCGGCGGAAGCATCGCCTTTGTCCGCATAACCACTGCGGTTGCGGCAGCAGCTTCGGCACCTTTTTCGTTCACATCGATGTAAGCTTTTTGAAGCACCTCGGAAATCATGAGTTCGTCGGAATCAGACATGCGCGAGAAATCTGCATCGTGTGTAAAAGCCGTCGTCATGCCGAGAGAATTCAGCATCTGCCTGAGGGAAAGGCTCGTTTCGATGCGGAATTTCGGCATTTTCAGCTTCACCATGCGACTCGACATTGCTTCGCGCATTTTGCGAATCTCTTCTGCGGTCAAAGTCGCGGTAACCTTATTCAGGGCTTCGTCGACATCGACGCCATCGGCAACTTTCGGCAGGATGACAAACAGCGAATAACCGCCGATGAATGACAAATCCACTGCGATAAAAGCTTCATTATCCAGATAGACGCGATGCTTTTTGTTGTGCTGCATCATATCGACCTGGATGACGCCGTCGTGCGTTTTAAAATCGGCCTTTTGCGTTGCCGATTCACTGAACGAATCAAACCATGGGGCCTTAAAATAGATGGCATTGGTCAAAACGACGCGCGTCAGTGAGCTGAGAATACCCGGAGGCAGAATATCCTGGATTTTGCCCTGAGTGGATTCTGCAACGTCAGCATTGATGGTTTTGCGGGCATTTTCCGTATCGCCGATGAAATCGAGCTGACGCGGCTTAACGTCGTAGGCTGCAGATACACGCTCCATATAATCAGGCAAAAGATTGCTCGTTTTTTCAACCCAGATGCGATTGTCTATCGTGACCGAAACATTTTCGTCAGAGGCAGACTCAGCCATTGCCTTCTCGACATCTTTACCCATTTCGCTCAAATTCTTTGCATCCGGCAGCCCAAGAGCCTTTCTCATCTCGGAAATTGTGGTTCCGCATGCACCTTCGTAGACCATTCCCAGAGCTCTCTGTGCCGAGAAAGGAGAAACGACAGCCGAACCTTCCTGCATATTTCTGAGCATATTCAGGCCGAAATTGTTATTGGCATCGCTCCATGCAGCCATTTCGATTGCCGCATCAGAACTCACGACACACTCTTTTGGGGCAGCTTTGGGAGCCGGAACGTTGGCATTATCGGAATTTTCCGCAGTCTGGTTCTCGGAAACAGCGGTTTCGACGTTTTCGGGAGTTTGCTTTTTGGAGCATCCCACGAGACACATTGCGGCAATGATACCTGTAATTATCAGAGATTTTTTCATAACAATCCTGGAGCAACAATCAAACATCAAAACGAATGCCCGTTTCGAAATCATCCGTCCTGTAAATGGAAATCGTGGAACTGACAAAACCGGAAAACCGGGATTCATCCGAATATCCGGAATTTCCGATCACTGTATGGTAATACTAACGATAAATGCGATGTTTTAGAAAGAAAAAATTGAGCAAACATCTTCCGGAATACGGTCTTTATACTTTACCCTAAAACGTGGATATAATATGATATAATCAGTTCGATATGCCAAAGACTGTCCTCCGCAAGGAAGGCGTGTCTTGAGTCTGCTCATTGCAGAACAGCAAAATACGGGAAAGCAATATGCGTCTAAGAGAACTCAAAAACGGTGTTCAAATCTGTCCGGAAATCACACTTGATTCGCTGCTTTATACCCATAACAGCATTGCACTCTACCTGGCATCCGACACTGACAGTGGGCATACACTGGTTCATCTTTTGCCGGATATTGAGGATGCCTCCCTCGAAGTTCTGCAAAAAGTCGTTGAGTTCTATAAAGATAACCTCAAGCTCGAAACGCGCTGCGGTCGTTTTGAAGAGTTTTTATATTTTTCAGAGCCATTTCCATTGGGTGAATACATGTTTGAGTGGCTTGAACGCCGGGAACGCGTAGCCCTTCCCGAAGCCCTCAAACGCATCATCTCTTTGCTCAAGATACTGCAGCAGGCGCACGAAAAGGACATTTACAATGGCCGCATTACGCCTCAGTCCGTTCTTCTTGAGCGTTCGGGAGTTGCCTTTGGTCTGAGAATGATGGGACTCGGCGTAGCCCAGGCTTTGCCCCCCTCGCTCAGATACGATATCGACTGGTTCGACTATACGTTCGACCTGGAAGGCATGAGCCCTGCTGCCGTTGATATCTATGGTATTGCCATCATTCTGATGGGATTGGTCAGCGGTGAATCCGGAATCGACAGCTTCGAAGCCACCGGTCTGCTGCCGCAATCCCTGCGCGGCGGCATTCTTCAACAGGCCATGGAACGCGCACTCGCACTCAGAATCGACGCATACCCAACCATCCTTGCGTTCAGCCTCGATCTCGAAGCTGCGCTGCTCGAAATTGACGACCGTCAGGGCGAAGTCTACGTCGGCGATCTCGTCGGTTTTGAATCTGCCATAAAAAGCATCTCAAGTATTCATGAGGAAAAGCCCGAAAACTCAGGCGTCTGGAGTTCGATGTTCGAGACGCTCGAACAGAATGAACGCTCGAGCCTTTTGTGCTCCCTGACATCCCTGACCGCAATCCCTGCCCTCGGCCCCGAAGATGACGATGATATTACCAAAGTAACCACATTGCCTCAGGCCCTCGTCGGCATGCAGCGTATCAAATCCGCACATCAGCACGAGGACGAATGCAAAACCGATATCCTCGCAGCTCCAATGGCTCTGCAGGACGAGGTAGACAATTCATCCGCCGAGGCCGCAGAGGTAGACAATTCATCCGCCGAGGCCGCACCCGAGGAACAGGCACCTGCGCAGCCGGATAAACCCGAAGACAAATTCGCCAGTATCAAAAATCTCGAAGCCGAACTGCAGAGCGATGACGAGGAAGATGATGCACCAACGCGCGTCATGATGCGTCCGAATTATGCCACCATCAGTTTTGGGCAAACCGGACAGGGCGTCAACTCTTCCATCGAAGAAGTCATTAAGAATTCTTCATCCGAACGGGCAACCGTCACGACCATGCTGGATCGCATCCAGCAGGCAACCGTTATCGAATTCGAGTGCGAACTCAAACACGACATCCAGTATGATCCCAATGATCCTGTTGCATTTCCACCGGAAGACGAATCCCAGGACAGCCAGTCTGACGATTCACCGAATTCTTCTCTCGTCAGGAATGCAGCAGAAGCCAAGTCAAAAACCAAAACCGGCAAATCACCAAATATCAATGCCCCGCAAAAAGCTGATGTCGTCGCCCACACATCCACGCACTTCAAGGCACCCAGCAAATTCAGCAAGGGCCAGAAGTTCCTCCTGATATTCCTCATCATCGTTGTCATTGCTCTGGGAATCGCGATGGCCATGCATTATTACCATTTAATATAATGAATGGTTCGTGAACCTTTGCACATCATCCGCAATGCATTCATCCTCATTCCACTCGCCATAACGGGAATCCTCTTTTGGAATCCCAATGTGGCCCGGGGAACCGAGTGGCCGGATTGTCAGTTGTCCAATTCGGCATACTGCAGCAACTCCTGGCAGGGTGGATATGCATTCGCACATTGGATAAATCAACAATCACCACAAACGCTTTACCAGGACGAAGGCAGCATTGAACAAATCCATGCCAATCCTGCGCACCTCCTGATATGGCCGAATCCCCCAGCCGTCTCACTTCAGACAGTCCTCGATATTCTGGCTTCGGGATCCAGTATCCTCGTATTTGATGAGTCTGATACGACGCTCGAATGGTATCGGAATCTGTTCGATAAACGTGCCATAACCATCGATTCCCCGGCAATTCAGCAGGCATCACATATCAATGGAAGCCAGGCGCTCCCCGTCATTCCGCCAACCAGGGATTTCATCCGGGATCTTGAGTTTGCCGGCGATACCTCGCAATGGCAGATCGCATTCAATCATCCCTCCCCCATCGTCGTACATGAACAGGGACATACGAGTTTTCACCTTGTCTTTGCTTTCCGAAATCCTCATACTGAAAATTCCGGAACCGCCGTCATCATCCGAGACGAAAGTACATGGACAGAACTCATGATGAATACGCTCGACAATTCAAAATTCCTCCATGCCATTCTGGACTCCATGTGTCCGGCAAAACAAGCATGCACGATTCACTTGTATGAACCGGCATTCCAGTGGTCCGCCCCCGTCATTCCCGATGAACCCGAATCCCCTGAATGGCAGGAAACCATTCAGAAAAGCATTGAACAGTCGCGCCAAAAATGGACGGACTGGATGGATTCCAACGAACCCCTGTTCAAACAAATTCCCTGGAAAGAAATTCTCATTTCCATCCTTTTGCTTTGGACAATCATCGCTGTCATCGCCATATTTCCCCTGACAAGGACAAAATCAGGTTGAGGATGTCATGTTCATTTTGCTCATTCTCCCCCTGCTTGCCCCCATTTCGATAATGCAATTTGTCCAGCAGCTGGAAGCGACCAGTCTGCCCGCGCTCATTCGCTGGCATCCGGGAGTCTGTTTCCGCCCGACAGAACAAACAGCTGCGCTCTCCAAAGATCAGGAAATTACCTGCGTTCTGGCACACGCCGGCCAGTACCCGCCATCACGTTCCCAATTCAATCATATTCAGAATCAGTGTTGCTTCTTCGAGCCTGCGGAGAATGGTATTTTCTGGGCCATCGGAGAATCCGTGATGTCACAGGTCATCCCGGTTTCCAAAGATAACCTCGAAGCGACCACACTTTTCGGTTACTCGCACGACGAATTTGAACTTCACGCCGCAGAACTCCAGGATATACTCGCACTGGATACGACCAACGATGAACCCATTCCGGATGTTCGAATCACCCTTTCGGATGATTCCGTCCATCTGATTTCCTACACCAAAGTCACGGATGATGACGGCTACGCCGTATTTCCCGTCATCCCCGGTGAAAACTACGTCATCACCATGCGCGCAGATGGATATCTTCCGGCTGCGCCGCAAAAAATTACTGGCACAGCAGACACCCGGCAGGAATACGTCATCGAACTCGATCCCGGCCTGTCCCTGTCCGGCACGGTTTTGTCCCCGCAATCTGCTCCCATCAATAATGCACACCTCCACGTCGAAATCGAACGCCCCGATGGCAGTCTCTGGAGCTCCGACATCGATCAGCCCCGCAACATATCCGGCATAGCAAGGCATTCTCAGGACGAGTGGTCTTCCTCGCGAAGTTCCTGGTCGACCTCCGAAAACGGCAGATTTCGCGTCACCCCCCTTCCCCCCGGCAAGATTCGCATATTCGCAGAACACAGCAGCTATGCTCCTTCTGCATGGCTGTCCCTGGATGCCGTCAATACCAGGGATCTCCCGGAAATCACCCTCACGACGAAGCCCCCGAAACACGCCTGGATCCGGGTAGAATCTCAGGAACACGTTGCCATTGCCGCAGATCTGACCATTCTGGATGCAGAAACCGGTTATGAAGTTTCATCTGTCAAAACACCCAAAACCGGATCCCTCGAACTCAAAACGCTCCCGGAAAAAGTCGTTTTCTTTGTATTTTCAGACAGTTACGCCCCGCTCCGCGTCGAACGCTCCATACAGGATCACGACGAAATCATCCTCACGCTCGATCAGGCCGTTTCGGATTCCATCACCATCTCACTCTTCAACCGGGATAATGCCCCACTCCAGAATGCCACACTGAGCCTGGCCTCTTCCGAACAGCAAAAGTCCCACCCACTTTGTCTTGCCAAAACAGATTCCCAGGGAAAGGCAACCCTCGAATTCTGCCCCAAATCTTTCTGGATCGATGTTTTTCATCCCGATTATACCCATCACCGCCAGTTTATCACGCTCGACAAGCCTGCTGCCGAAATCTATCTGTCCACTGGTCAGGACATTCAAATTGCGATGATCGACGAACAAACCGGCGAACCCGTTTCCGACGTCACATGCACGCTGAATTCGACTTTCACTGAATCCGGTTCATCCTCCGTCCTCAGCGAAACGATTCAGGTCACCGATGGACATCTCGTCGCACGACATCAGGCCGACGTCCCCCACAAAATCCAGTGTACGGCATCGCCCCAGCGAACGATTACACAGGAATTTCAGCTTTCGGAAGTGCCCGAATCCCTGAAATTCCCCCATGTTATTACACGTTCATGCGTCGTTCTGGACGCATTCGGTGCAGCCATTCCCTACGCCCGCATCGACATGGGCAATCAACAGTTAGAAACGGACGAAACCGGCCGCATTCAGCTGACTGCCATTCCCAATACGACACTCCGTGTCTACCACTGGCAGCACGGACACACGCAAATGCACTTTTCGGAAGGCACGTCCGAACTCGAACTTCGCCTCCCCGATACCCCCATGCCCGGACTCGCCGACTGCCTCACAGCCCATCAAATGCCGCATATTCAGGACAGTGCTGCCATCCAGCTCGATTCTTCGAACAAAAAATATGGTACGCAGCGCGGCGATTATGCAGAATCCTGCACCGACTCACAACTCGTCATCGTTCGCGATGGCAATCGCATTCGTATTCGCTGGTAATTCTTTGGCGGGGCAGCCTTTCGCGCAGATGCGCGATACGGCCTGCCCGTCTGCGCTATGCCTGCGGCATACGCGCAGACACTTTATGCATTGCCGCCACGTCGTTTCAAAGCACTCTCGAGCGTCTGTTCCATCAGACTGATCACGGTCATGGGCCCAACGCCGCCGGGAACCGGCGTAATATAGCTCGCCACTTCAGACGCCGGGCCAAAATCCACATCGCCGTGAATTACGCCGTCCGGCGTTTTCGTAAACCCGCAGTCCACAACGATCGCGCCCGGCTTAATCCAGTCTCCTTTGACGAGTTCCGGAGAACCTGCCGCAACGACGATCAAATCCGCACGACGCACATGGGATGCAAGATCCTTCGTCCGGGTATGACACATCGTCACCGTCGCATTGCGCCGCTGAAGCATCAGACTCATGGGTTTTCCAACGATATTGCTCCGGCCGATAACCACGGCATCCAATCCTGTCAAATCCAGATGATACGCATCCAGAAGACGAATGATCCCGCGCGGCGTACACGGCTCAAACGCATTCGATTCCCCGAGCAGCAGAGCCCCCATCGCCGCCCGCGTCAGTCCATCGGCATCCTTATCGGCCCGAACGCGGTTCGGCAATGCAACCGCATCCAGATGCTTCGGCAGCGGAAGCTGCACAAATACAGCATCACACTCCGGATCCGCATTGCAGGCATCTATCCGATCCTCCACTTCAGCGGAGCTCACATCTTCATCAAAATGAAATACTTCGTGACGAAATCCAAGCTTCTCCGCCATTTTGCACTTCGTGCGAACATAACTCGCACTTGCCGGATTCTCACCCACCAGAATGACACACAGTCTGGGCGCCGTTTCCGGCGAAAAATGAGATAAAACTTTTTCACGAATATCGTTCTGAATTGAAAGCGAAACCGCTTTTCCATCGAGAATTGTCGCCGTCATTTGGATCATGCCTCCCGAAGTATCTTCAATATTTCAGTAATATCCAGCCCATCCCTGTTCCACGGACGCTTGAGCGAAAGCAGCCGCCCACCGCGGGATTCCCAGCGCGGACCATAACCCGCGCGATCATCGATCAGCCATGTTCCGGGTTGAGCACAGATTTCCTTGGGTTGACCAATTAATACATTTTTCGTGTGCAGGTTCTCATAAACCCATTGCCACTTGCCATACGAACTCTCAGGAAAAGGAGCCGGTGTCGTCAGAACCACGCAGGTCGCACCGGTTTTCTGTGCCGTTTCCCACAGCTCATCCGTCCACGGAAGCTTGGGCAGATTCAGCCACCACTGAATTCCCTGTGAACGCACTTTTCCCCAAAAATCTCCCTTGGGTATCGACAATCCCCACTCTCCGACTTCCGCCCACTGGGCTTCCGTATAACTTGCAGGATCGTCCCCAAACAACTTCACCAGGCCATAGTGCATATCGACCAGTACACCATCCAAATCAATACAGATGACCTTTGGTTTTTCCATATTATCCTCCTCCCGTTCAGTTGCACGACAAACCCAATCCCCCGGAAACACGCAGTCCCTCATCAACGCACTGCATGGTTTCCTGCCAGATATCAGCCCATCCTGCCCAGACCATCCAGAACGACGCGCATCGAAGCCGGTCTGTCATAGGGATTCGGCGAAAGGCAGGATTCGACCAGCTGGGCTATCGAAACCGGAACCATGGGATTAATCTGACGAATCGGTTCAAAAATGCCCGACATCTGAGCCGTATAAATTGCAACTGCATTCGAACCATTATAAGGCAGACGCTGAGTAAAACACTCATAGCATACGACGCCGAACGAAAACACATCCGCCTGAACCGTAATCGGCTCACCACGGGACTGTTCCGGAGCCATATAAAATGGCGTCCCAATCCCCTGGCCAGCAATATTTGCACACGGCATATCCATCGTACTCGCGATGCCGAAGTCCATCAGATACGGATGAAACGAATCCGCTTCTATCATGATATTCGCGGGTTTTAAATCGCGATGGATGACACCCCTGTCATGTGCAGCCACAAGTGCTTCTGCAACCTGTATCAACAGCCTCAGGCTCATCATCAGCGGCAGCGGTGATTCCTTCAGATGCTGACTCAGATTCTTGCCGTTGATGTAGCGCATCGTAAAGAAATACAATCCTTCGAGCTGCTCCAGATGATAAGCAGGAAGAATATAGGCATGCTCCAGATCCCGCGTAATTTTCAATTCGCGTTTAAAACGCTGAAGCCAGGCCGCATCCGAAACAAGCTCCGGACGAAGCACCTTGAGCGCAAGAATCTCCGTCAGAATCGTATCCAGAACCTTATAGACCGTCCCGGTTCCGCCAGAACCCAGCTCATCCAGAATCTGATAGCGCGAACGCGCCAGAACCTCTGCAGGAGAAATTGTCACAGCTGTCCTCAGACCCGAATTGATCGTCCAGAAACTGTTGGAACTGCGATGGACAACGCGCGTTTCAAAGCCTTCAATGGCCGGGGATGTCAGCGTATCTTCAAAAACGATGTCCCCGCCCGACGACCGCTCAATCGGCGTTTCTGATGATTCAGGCCCCCTGGCATGCAGCGATCTGTTGCGGTCACTCGATGGCACTTCCACTGAAATACAGGCTTCATCTCCCGTAATGAGATTGATGACGTCACTCCGAAATTCCACACTCTCCGTTGTCAGCACCGGCGGAAAATCATCAAAATGCCCCCGCATGATATCCATGCGGACTTCCGGCGGCTGATAAGTCCCAAACGCCAGGATGATCTCCTCAAGTGCCTGCGCAAGCTGACGA
>JAEEGL013058533.1_pt1 | contig 26410 bp, 27 predicted proteins | sample 9134231 | NCBI WGS metagenome assembly JAEEGL01 (sample SAMN16246548, study PRJNA631951) | gut metagenome | biome: gut microbiome; feature: rumen; material: fiber-attached | host: Bos | place: Iran: Karaj | collected 2018-10
AAAGCAGCCCAACTTATTTTGCGGTTTATACTTAGCTGATGACATTATGTGAGTTATAGAATGTTTATATCAAATTTATTATAACCATACTGCTAATTTCGACGTCTGGGAGCACGCCTACTACCTTGACTACCAGAACCGCCGCGCCGCCCACCTCTCCGCCCTCTGGCAAATCCTCAACTGGCCGGAAATCGAGAAACGGTACCGGCTTTAAGTTAAATATTCACAGGCTTTAGAGGTCCATCTTTACCGCATCAATGGCTCCAGATAAGGTTTAAGCGTCTGGAAGAAGAGATTTGTATAGATATGGGCGCCGTCGTCGTTGAGGTGCGACTTGTCCTTGAAGTACTCAGGATGTGAATTAAACTCATCAAGGTCATACAATTCAATGAATGGGACATCGTACCGGTGGCAGAGGTCTGCTAAAAACAGGTTGCTGTCAGTTGGACGGAATCTGGGGGATGCCACAACTATCAGGTAAACGCCTTTTTCCTTAGCTGTTTCAAGTACACGGGTGAATACTTTAAGGCTATACTCATCTATATTGTGGGAAGTGCTCTTAGGAGTTGTCCTTACTTCAGGTATTTCCGACATTGTGCCGTAAATTGGCTCATATCCTGTGTTTTCAGCCCTGTTTATGAACGATTGGGCAATGTGGGCAAACCTTCTGTTGAACCGGAACAGGTTAGAAGAAATCTTGATCCGCTCCTTAGTCCCGAAATCATTCAGATACTCCCTCACAAATTGATTGTCATTATAGTTAAGGGCGGAGGACTCCATCTCTTCTATACGGGGACCAGCGGCAAATTCTGATTCCGACACATCGAAAATCAGCAACTTGGGCGAATATCTGTCCATTATAGATTCGGCAGCACAAGAGTTGGTATTGACGGTCCTTCCGTCTACGCCACAATTGAAAATGGAATACTTGCCTCCAACATAAGCATTGATGCTGTCCCTCAGCATAGACGATACATAATGACGGGTACATCTGGATGAACCTACAAGTACTATATCTGTCTTGACTCGGTTGAGCCTGAAATTGTCTTTGGAGACCTGGGTCATTGTGAAGTCAGGCATCTTCTTGAGGGCTAGGTCGCCAATCTTGCCCACAATAATGTCTACTATTACAAGTGATCCTATTACGGCCAGAACAGAAAGCAGGAATTGTGTAGTCTTTTTCTTCATGTCAGAACTGGAAATAGATGAACGCTCCCGAGCTTAGTGCTCCGAATAAAAGGATATATGAAATCAAGAATACTACAGATGCCAGACGGACGGCGTAATACTTTGAATGCATCAAGTTTATCTTGATCCCGAAACTGTCTTTGACATCTTTGGCAATCAATATCAAGATAGCAGCGGCTCCATAGACAAATACCACTATTTGCTTGAACAGGGGTCCCCAGTCTGTGAAAATCTTCTTTACCACAGTGAAGGCGTCACCTATGCTGTTGGCCCTGAAGAATATCCAGGCAAAACATACGAAGAAAAAGCACACGGCTGTACTGAACAGTCTGGATATCAAGGTATTATCCTTTGGTGTATATACATACTTTCTGATGATATTCTCCAGAACCAGATATGTCCCGTGAAGAGCTCCCCAAATGACAAACGTCCAGTTGGCGCCGTGCCAAAGGCCGCTTACAAGGAAAGTGATCATCAGATTGAGAAGATGACGCGCATATTTCACGCGGTTTCCTCCCAGCGGGATATATAAATAATCCATGAACCAAGTTGAGAGTGAAATATGCCACCGCCTCCAGAACTCTTTGATTGACAAAGACAGATAGGGCTGCCGGAAGTTCTGCATAAGCCTATAACCCATTACTCTTGCAGCGCCAATGGCGATATTGGAGTAACCAGCAAAGTCACAATACACCTGGAAGGCGAAGAACAGTGTGGCCAGGGCTAGGCTGGCACCATTATGCTGGGGTACATTGTTATAGACAGCATCCACATATTCACTAAGGACATCAGCTACGCAAAGCTTCATAAAGAAACCCCATATCATTTGTTTTGCACCTTCAATGACATCGTCCGGATTGAAGCTGTGCTCTTCGTTGAATTGAGGCAGGAGGTTTTTGGCACGCTCAATAGGACCCGCTACGAGCTGAGGGAAGAAGGATACGAACAGAGCGTAATTGATGAAGTTTTTTTCTGCCTTGATGGTACCCCTGTATACATCAATTGAATATCCTACAGCCTGGAATGTATAGAATGAAATGCCCACCGGCAACAAAACTTCAAGATGGGGGACATTCCATTTGAGACCTACTGAAGAAAGAAGGCTGAAAACGCTATCGTTTATGAAGTTGAAGTACTTGAAAACAAACAGGATGGCAAAATTCAGGACAAGGCTTATGGTCAGAAATGATTTCTGCCTCTTCTTCTCTCCTGAATACTTCTCAACGAGAAGGCCGCACCCGTATGTCAGTATCGTAGAAGAAAGGATCAGAACCGCATAGACAGGTTTCCAATTCATATAAAAGTAGTAGCTTGCAATCAGCAGGAACGGGTTTCTGTACTTATTTTTACCCAATAGGAAGTATATGATACATACTATTGGGAAAAACAACAGAAAGTCTAGTGAATTGAAAAGCATCTAATTATTTATCAAAGCCCTTTCTTAGGAACAATAACAATACCTGCAGCAAAGTTAGTGTTTTTCATTTTAGTATATAATCTGAAGAAACAAAAATGGCTTAACGGCCATATATTATGCAATATGTGTCCCCATCCCCATTTTTATACAGCACATATGTTTACATTAAAGTTAGTTTTTTTATTTAAAATAAACTGTTTGTATTCAATCGGTGTCATGTTTCCCAGGGCCTCGTGAGGCCTGTTGTTGTTATAGTCGACCCTCCATTTCTCCGTCAAGAAACGTACCTCATCCAGGTTCCTGAATATGTAGGCATCAAGGACGGCCCTCCTGTAACTTCCGTTGAAGCGCTCTATGTAGCCGTTCTGTGTCGGCTTGCCGGGCTGCGTGAACTTGTGCTCTATGCCGTTGGCAAGGCACCACACCTTCAGCTTCTCGGAGATGAACTCCGGGCCGTTGTCGGTCCTTATGCATTCCGGCTTCCCGTTGCTGTAAATCACTTCCTCCAGAACGGATATGACCCTCTCCGCAGGCATTGACATATATACCTCCTGGGCTACAGCTTCCCTGTTACAGTCATCTATAATGTTGAGCACGCGGAAGGTCCTTCCGCTTTCCGTCCTGTCGCTCACGAAGTCCAGTGACCACGTAGTGTTCGGCATCTCTGGCTCCTCCAAGCGGCTCTTCACCCTTACGGGAAGCCTTCTCTTAAGCCTCACTCGCTTGTTGAAGTGCAGCTTACGGTATACGCGGTATACCTTCTTGTGGTTCCATTTATGCCCCGCCCTCCGTATCCTCTGGTATATCTTGTCAAATCCGTCACCGTATTCAGCAGCCAGACGTATCGCCTCCTCTATCGGCGCGTCATCCTTCCTGCTCCTGTAATAGAAATACGACCTGTATATATTCATTAACCGGCACGCCCGAGAGATGCTGATGTCGTATTCATACACGAGCTCCTCCGCCATTTCCTTGCGGATCTCGGGCTTCAGAGTTTTTTTTCGATCACCTCCTTCAGTATACGGTTGTCCAATGCCAGATCAGCATACATATGCTTCAACTTCCGGTTCTCTTCCTCGAGTTCCTTCAAGCGCCTCACCTGGGACACCTCCATCCCACTGTACTTGGACTTCCACTTGTACAGCGTTATCCTCGATATCCCCAGCTCCCGGCTGATCTCTTCCGCGTTCTTCCCTCTTTCCAGTCGTTTTACCGCACGAACCATCTCGTTCTCTGTAAATCTGCTCTTCCGCATATCCCAAAAATAAGTATATTTGTATAATTATAAATTGTACGAAGAATGGGGGAGGCTACAAGCCTCTTTCCTCTTAACCATACTATTCCTTATCTGTATGGACTTCTTGATTAGAAAGAAAATGAGATGGCTGATTGGTCAACAATGAATTCCTTAAGGAGTTCGAAACGGTAACTATCAATATAATATGAATAAAGAGCAATTGAACAGAGCTGCTTACAATAAAGCTGGTCAAATAAGAAATCGTGTGGTTTCTAGGACTTCAGGAAGAATCCCAAGAATTAAAGACTATCCAGCTGCTGTAGCATCTTGCAGCGTTATTGGGCACAATGTGCATAAAGAAGATTACTCAAGGTCCTGCATTAACTATCAATATCATCAACCTGTTCTTGGAGCGTTAAGGGATCTTGGGAAGATTGGAGGGCATTCTCCTTTTTGTCATAATCTTATTGGTAATTGTGCAGAGCCTCATGCTGCAAACCAATTATTAAAAGAATTACATTTCATCCCCTCAATAGACTCTTTTGTTTTCGGAGACACTATCCGTCCAAGAACAATGCAGGTATTACCATATTGTAATAATTGCAAGCAAACTTTTCCTTCTTTAAAATAAACAGGCAATGGATTTTAGACTGTACAGAGAAGATTATTCTTTAAGCCATGATATAGATTACTTTTTCAGAGTCGATGATATGCCCGTTCACGTAGCATCAAATGGAGGAATTATCCCTAGTTTTATATTCAGGGACTTGAACTACGAGATCCAAAGCGCAGTTTATGACATGAAAGAACATTTGTATGTAGAGCCCGTAGTTATGTCATATTCAAATTATCTTGAAGAATATGGCATAAATAGGGATATCTTTGATACATATGTGGATTCATTTAAAACTATGGCAAAAAAGGGGTTCTATTCCTTAGACAGAATAGATGCTATGTATAACCCTTATAGTATGAACATCCTTACAGTTTGCTGGCCCTCAGTGAAGAATTCATCACTTGAACAAACAGGAATGATAAATATGTTGCCTGATTTAAGAGATTATGTTAGACCTCCTTTTGCTGATTTTTTTAAAAACTACATTCTAACTCAAACGAGCAAGACTATATCTTATTATCCAGCTATTTAGCTTTTATCAAGTATTGTTTACGCTCTAAGAAGTAGCCCGTTATATAACTCGACTTTAATTCATAGCTGGTATTATCTGTATGCTATCCATTGAAATCAACGTCAAAGGCTCACTATTAGATCAATGGTTCTGTCAACGCCACGACCAACGGAAAACAGATTGATTTTATGCGATGAGTAGTCAGCAACTATGATTGATATGCTTTGTTCATTAATAGTCCCCTTTTTTATATCTTCGTTATTAAAGACATTTTTACTGTCAGTAGGAACCGTTATAATTGGTATTCCTCCCTCTGTGAATAGAAGACCTTCAATATGAATGTGACCACCGATACAGAATTCGATTTTTCCTTTACAGGTTGTGAAATCATAAGATGCTGTTTTTTTATCATAAGTGAAACTGCCGGCTTGACGATGGTTATAGGAGTCCATAATTTGCAAGGGGAAGTTATAAAAACTTGCAAAACAACATTCATACTTTCCGTCAACTATTTTTGAACTCAAGAGAATATGGCTTATGACAATGATGTGCCAGTCTTCAGGGACTCCTTGCAGAGCTTCGATCAGAAAATTCGCGGTATTGACAGCATCTGCACGGTATTGAGAGTAATGATATTTACCAGTATCCAATCCTATAAAACGAGTTTTAGATTTTTCTTCGTCAAAATAGAAATTATACCCCTCTTTTCTGTCAATAATGGTCATCTGACTCTGGAGGTACGAAATGACTTGATCTTCAGATAAATGTAATTCAGGAGAATTAAGTTGACCATCAGAATTGTTGTCATGATTTCCATAAACACAGTAAAAATGAGAGCCTAGAAAACTGAATGCTTTCTGAAAAGCCATTCCTTCTTTTAAAGCATCTAGTGGGGCAGACTCGTGCCTGTAAATCACGTCTCCTCCAAAAAAGACTTTGTTAATACCAGTGTAATCTGTTAGATGATGAATAAGTGCGGGTGAATGCTGATAATTATTATTCCAGTGAGAGTCAGAAAAGAAAATGAAAGATGTTCCTGTATTGTTTGATTCTCTAATAGCAATCTCAGCAAGTTTCTCTTTCTCAACAAGATGGCTCAGATAAAAAGACGGAACAGTATAAAAAGAATCTTTTATGACAGACAACGAGTATGTTGTCTTATCTGATAGAATAAAGGAAACTTTGTTGTTATGAATAACTAATCCTATAAGATATCTCTCATTTAGCTCATAACTATCACGACAAAGAATGAAATTGTCAGCCAATTCTTCTGTAGGCGAACCGTTAATGCTCCAATGATTAGAACCGCTAATAGTCAATTCAGGTATAATTATAGATCCTTCATTGTCATATTGAATGCCAATATGGGTTTTCTCCCCGTTAATGGACCAATAGTTGTCATCACTAGCAATAATAATAGGGAAAATAGATTCAGGTAAACGAACAGAAAGCCCATCGGTAAAAGCAAGACGACAGAGATTATTGTCTAATGACAGATTGGAAAGTTGATTGCGATTATCAAATTCAATAGACAAAAGTTTATTACAATAGCTGAATGACTGTTTCTGTACTTCTTTATTATCCATCTTCTGACAAGAAGCGGAAAAGAAGACTAGAAGTATAATACTAATATAATAGATATAACGAATACGCATCCTAACATGGTATTAGATAAAATGCAAGATAATGTTTTTTTGTTAATCAACTTATTGAATCTTATACATTTGTTTGGATCCCATGCTTTATCTGTTCGCATGAAGGTTGCCTGGCCAAAAGAGAGAGAATAAGAGATTGTTTTATAATAATTCTTGCTAACTTTGAAAAAGTGAAAATAATAAACCGCCTCATCAATGAAAGGAGTCAAGATTATTCAACTTACTAAAGTCCTCGATAAAAGGGGTAATCTTTCGGTTATTGAAGAGAACAAAGATATTCCATTCTCAATAAAGCGGGCATATTGGATTTACGATGTTCCTGGTGGAGAGGAGAGAGGAGGTCATGCTTATAAATACAATAAAGAGTTTATTGTAGCGATTTCTGGTAGCTTTGATGTTATTCTTGATAATGGGATAGAAAAAGAAGTGTACCATCTTAATAGATCCTTTTATGGATTGTATGTGCCAAACGGTATTTGGCGCCAGATGGTAAACTTTTCAACAAATTCCTTGGCTTTTATAGTCGCATCTGAGCTATATAACGAGACGGATTATTTGAGAGATTATGATGCTTTTTTAAAGAGTAATGGGTAATAGAGTAGAAGATTGCTTTATCTTAGAATTAGATAAGCACCATAGCGATAGAAAAGGGAATATTTCAATAGTTCAAAATAATCTTGATGCTCCGTTTAGCGTCAAACGAGTTTATTATTTATATGATGTTCCAGGGGGAGAATCTAGAGGCGCTCATGCTCATAAGGCTCTTCATCAATTGATAATTGCCGCCTCGGGCTCTTTTACTGTTACTCTTGACGATTCGGTTCATAAGCGTTCTTTCTTCCTGAATCGTCCTTATCAGGCTTTATATGTTTGTCCTGGAATATGGCGTGATATTTACGATTTCTCCTCAGGTTCTGTATGTTTAGTATTGGCTTCTGACGGTTATGATGAAAATGATTACCTTAGGAACTATGATGCTTTTCTAGAGTATAAGAGCAGTTTAAAATGATACATCCATTATCCGATTGTGCAAATATTAATATTCCAGATAATACTAATGTCTGGCAGTATACAGTTATTCTATCAGGGGCGATCATAGGAAATAACTGTAATATTTGCTCTCACTGTTTCATTGAGAATAGAGTTAGAATAGGCAATAATGTGACAATCAAATCTGGAGTAAAAATCTGGGATGGTGTAACTATTGAGGATGATGTCTTTGTAGGTCCTAATGTATCTTTTACGAATGATCCTTTTCCTCGTTCAAAGCATCATGATAAAGAGTTTCTAGACACCATCGTTTGTAAAGGTGCTTCAATTGGGGCGAATTCTGTTATTCTTCCTGGTATAAAGATCGGTCCTAGAGCTATGGTAGGAGCAGGTTCAGTGGTCACTAAAAGTATCCCTTCTGATGAGATATGGGCGGGTAATCCTGCTTCTTTTTTAAGGAGAATAGAAGAATGATTCCATTTTTGTCATTAAAAGATGTTACTCAACTTCATTTGGAAGAGATAGCAGAAGCGGTCAATCGCGTTGTGAGAAGTGGTCGGTATCTATTAGGCCCTGAAAATGAGTTATTTGAATCCCAATACGCTTCATATATTGGGACAAAGTATGCTGTTGGATGTGCCAGCGGGTTAGACGCGCTCTATTTGATTTTTCGAGCATATATCGAGCTAGGCATTCTTAAAGCAGGAGATGAAGTCATTGTTCCGGCGAATACATATATTGCAACTATCCTAGCTATTTCAGAAAATGGCCTGATACCCGTTTTATGCGAACCAAAACTATCTACGCTTGAGATTGATGAAGATCTAATTGAAGGACTTATAACATCACGGACCAAAGCGATATGTATAGTGCATTTGTATGGGAGGAATTCATATAATGATAGAATAGCAGCTATCTGTCAAGAATATAATCTGAAGTTGATTGAAGATAACGCTCAGGCTCATGGATGTTTAACCCCAACCGGTAATAGGACAGGTTCTTTAGGTGATGCGGCAGGACATAGTTTCTATCCAGGAAAGAACCTTGGAGCTTTAGGGGATGGAGGAGCAATAACTACAAACGATTCAGAATTAGCTGACACGGTAAGGATGTTAGTCAATTATGGTTCTAGTAAGAAATACGTTTTCAAGTATAAGGGACGCAATAGCCGACTAGACGAGATTCAGGCAGCGGTATTGAATGTAAAGTTACGCTATCTGGATGAAGATAATGAAAGAAGGAAACTAATAGGGGAGTATTACTACAAGGGTATAAAGAACAGTCTAGTAAGTCTTCCTGAAATGTTATCACATAACTGTAATGTGTTTCATCTATTTCCCGTATTTTGTGAAAGAAGGAATGAACTTCAACACTATTTGGAATCAAAAATGATAGGGACTTTAATACATTACCCTATACCACCTCACAAGCAAGAGTGTTATAATTCTATTAATCATCTCTCTCTTCCCATAACTGAACAGATTGCGTCAACGGAATTATCGATACCAATCAGTCCTTACATTTCATTGGCTGAAGCGGAAGAAGTGGTGGAAAGCATTAATACGTTTGTATAGCCTATGGATAAGCCATTTGTTACGGTTTCCGTAATAACCTATAATTCTTCTAAGACAATTAAGGAGACATTGGATAGTATCTTTTATCAAACGTATCCTAACTTAGAATTGATAGTAAGCGACGATTGCTCTACAGATAAAACAGTCAGTATTTGTAAAGCATGGATTGATCAACATAAAAATCGCTTTGCTAGAGCTGAAGTGCTGATGGCGGAGAAAAATACAGGTGTCACAGCAAACATAAATAGGGCTTGGAGCGCTTGCAGAACGGTATGGAACAAGGATATAGCAGGAGATGACATCCTTTTCCCTAATTGTATAGAAGATAATATGAGTTTTATCAGAAGCAACCCAGATGCTGTTGTGGTTTTCTCCCGTTTAAAGCGTTTTAAAACTCGTTGCGGTAAAAAAATATGGCTTGATGATTCTTGGCACGATTATTCTTTTTTTAGTCTTAATCAGGGAGAGCAGTACGAGTATTTGATTTATCATACTGGTCATATTCCAACATGTACCGCTTTCTACAACATAGATGTATTATTAAGAAGGAACTTCAAACATGATGAACGGATACCTCTTTTGGAAGACGATCCTAAATGGATAGTCCTAAGCAAATGGGGTATTAAATTTCATTTTTTAGATATCGAGACTGTTGGTTATAGGCGCAGTTCTGAATCACTTGCATACGGCCTTCATTCTCCACAGTATTTCAGATCCCGTCTTTTGTTTTACTTGTATTATTATCTTGAAGAGATAAAATGTAATGAAGATCGAGTAATAATATATGAACTAATTTGTAATGAGGCGATGAAGTCATACTCTAAAACTTATAATGAGGTTCTCGGTTATAAAGAGTCATGGGATTATAAAGTAGGTAGATTCTTATTGAATCCGCTACATCTACTTAAACATTTTATAGAAAAGTTGACAAGAAGAAAGGGAATCATAATAGCATAACCCCTTTTCTAATTCTGTTTATTGCGTATTATTATATAGATTATAGCTTTACGAGAAAAGAGAAATAATAGACTATTTATGAAAGTTCTAATACTTAATTCTGGTCTAGGAAGACGGATGGGGGTATTGTCCAGCGAGCATCCAAAATGTATGACGGAAATATCTCATCGAAATACTATTCTTAGTAGGCAATTACGTCAAGTTGCAGAATATGGGATTAAAGAAGTGGTGATTACTACGGGATACTTTAATCAGGTCTTGATTGATTATTGCAATTTCCTTCAGCTGCCTATTAAGATAACATTCGTCAATAATCCCATCTATGATAAGACCAACTACATTTATAGCATTTATTGCGCTCGGGAATATCTGAGGGATGACGATATAGTCTTGATGCACGGAGACCTGGTATTTGAGAACCAGGTATTTGAGAAGGTCATTGAGAATCCTGAGAGTTGTATGGCTGTCAGCAGCACACTTCCTTTACCCGAAAAGGATTTCAAGGCTGTCATCAAAGACGGGAAGATAGAAAAGGTCGGGGTAGAGTTCTTTGACAATGCTTTGGCCGCTCAGCCTTTATATAAGGTTAATAAAGCAGAATGGCAGGTTTGGCTTGCAGGCATAGAGCAATTCTGTGTGGCGGATAATGTTAATTGTTATGCAGAAAAAGCCTTGAATGAAGTGTCGGACAAGTGTGTTGTCAGACCTCTAGATGTAAAGGATATGCTTTGTTCCGAGGTGGATACTCCTGAAGATTTAGCAAAGATAATCGAGCGGCTTAAAATTGTAAATGAACGGAAGGTGTACATGTGCTTTTCGACTGAATTCATTCATTCTGGGCACATTGCAATCATCAAACGGGCCAGACGTTTGGGTAAATTGATTATTGGAGTGCTTTCCGATGAGGCCGTTGCTAGCTTCAAGAGATTCCCTTTGATGCCTTTTGAAGAACGTAAGGCATTGATATCCAATATTGCCGGGGTTGAGGCTGTGGTAGAGCAGAAGACGCTAAGTTATGCTGATAACCTTAGGGCATTGAAGCCTGATTATGTTGTGCATGGGGATGATTGGGTGAGCGGTTTCCAGAAACCTATACGCCAGGAAGTTATAGATATACTCAATGAATACGGAGGACAGTTGGTAGAGTATCCTTACTCTTCCGATCCAAAGTTCAAGGAATTGGACAAAAGGAACAGGGCGGAACTCTCTATGCCTGACCTTCGTAGAGGAAGGTTGAAGAAGCTTCTTGATATGAAGGGGCTGGTTACGGCTATAGAGGCACATAGTGGTATTACTGGAATTATAGCAGAAAAGACCACAGTTCTTCAAGATGGAAAGACCTATCAGTTTGACGCCATGTGGATCTCATCACTTTGCGATTCCACAGCAAAGGGCAAGCCTGATATTGAACTTGTAGATATGACTTCCAGATTCCGGACGATCGATGATATCATGGAAGTCACCACTAAACCGATTATCTTTGACGGAGACACAGGAGGTCTTACAGAACACTTCATTTATACAGTCCGTTCTCTTGAGCGAATGGGCGTTTCTATGGTCATAATAGAAGATAAAACTGGGCTGAAGAAGAATTCCTTGTTCGGTACGGAAGTCAAGCAGACGCAGGATACAATTGAGAACTTTTGTGCTAAGATTACGGCAGGCAAGGCTGCTCAAAAAACGCGTGATTTTATGATTTGCGCCCGTATTGAGAGTCTTATTCTAGAACAGGGAATGGAGGATGCCCTTACAAGAGCCTTTGCATATGTAAAGGCGGGCGCTGATGCAATTATGATTCATTCCAGGAAGAAAGACCCGGCAGAGATTTTCGAGTTTGTCCGCAAGTTCAGAAAAGAGGATCCGGTAACATACTTAGTTGTTGTTCCAACCTCTTTCAACTCAGTTACAGAAGATGAATTCCGTCAGATTGGGGTAAATGTAGTCATCTATGCAAATCAACTGACAAGAAGCGGATTCCCTGCCATGCAGAATGCGGCCAGAACAATATTGGAGCACCATAGGGCAAAAGAGTGCGATGACATATGCATGTCCATTAAAGATATTATTACATTGATACCTGAAGAATAGAGTATGTTAAACCCTAAGTTTTTCATAGATACATTACGCAGCTGCAACATTGACTTTTTTGCTGGAGTGCCAGATAGCCTTTTAAAGAATATCTGCGCATATATCTCTGATACTGTTGATGAAAAGCATAATATCATTGCGGCTAACGAAGGTGCCGCAGTAGGGTTGGCTGCCGGCCATTATCTTGCTACAGGTAAGCCTGGTATGGTATATATGCAGAATTCAGGGGAGGGCAACACTGTCAACCCGCTGGCTTCATTGACTGATAAAGAGGTATACAATATCCCTATCCTACTGTTGATTGGATGGCGAGGAAAGCCAGGCGTTCATGATGAGCCTCAGCATGTAAAGCAAGGAAAGATTACAACAGACCTTCTGGATGTAATGGGTATCAATTATATGATTCTCAATAAAGAAGAAGATAATGCCAAAGAGCAGATTGCTCAACTAATCAAGCATATGTCTGAGACAAATGAAGTGGTAGCTTTAGTCGTTGAGAAAGATACCTTTGAACAGTATCCATTGCCGCAAGCAGAGACTGGCTACTCGTTGTCCAGGGAAGAAGCCATAGGCACTGTAGCATCGGTCCTTGGTAGTAAAGATGTTATAGTTTCTACAACGGGAATGATAAGCAGGGAGCTGTTCGAGTATAGAGTCTCAAAGGGGCAGAATCATGAGAGAGATTTCTTGACAGTTGGCTCAATGGGGCATGCATCCCAAATTGCATTAGGTATTGCTTTGGAGAAAACAGACAGAAAGGTGTGGTGTTTTGATGGAGACGGCGCCTGTATTATGCATATGGGAGGGATGGCAATCGTTGCCAGCAAATCCCCAAAGAATTATGTACATGTAGTCTTTAACAATGGCGCTCACGATTCAGTCGGCGGGCAGCCTACAGTTGGTCTCAGCATAGACCTTCCTGCTATTGCAAAGGCTGTCGGATACCCACACACCTTCAGGGTGGACAATAAAGAATCCTTATCTATCATTCTGAGCGAAGCGAAGAATCTGGAGGGCCCGGTATTCATTGAGATTAAGGTCAAGAGAGGCCACCGTAAAGATCTTGGCCGTCCTACTACAACCCCAATTCAGAATAAAGAATCATTGATGGCTTTTTTGAAGGATAGTTAGTCATGCAGACCATATTATTTGGTATAGAGCACTTAACTGAAGCTTTGGAGGGAGTTTCCAAGGTTATGCTTGTATGTGACAGTTCTTTTCCTTTTTTGATTATTAAGAATGAAATAGAATCAATCCACATTCCCTATGTTAAGTTTGACCGGTTCTCTTCAAACCCTCTTTACGAATCTGTATGTGAAGGAGTCAGGATCTTCAATTCCCAACAATGTAATGCCCTTCTGGCAGTTGGAGGTGGAAGTGCAATTGATGTTGCAAAATGCATTAAACTTTACTGCCGGATGCTAGATGACAGTCTGTATCTAGACCAACCATATCAAGACACAGGAGTAAAACTGATAGCGATACCAACAACTGCCGGAACGGGAAGTGAATCAACCCGTTATGCAGTCATTTATTATAACGGCAAGAAACAGAGTGTGACACACGATAGCATTGTCCCAGACATAGCTATACTTGAGCATAGAGTACTGGAGACTTTACCTCTATATCAAAAGAAATGCACTATGATGGATGCTCTCTGCCAGGGGATAGAATCCTGGTGGTCGGTCAATTCTACCGATGAGAGTAAACAATACTCCAAGACTGCCGTTGAAACTATTATACAGAACTGGAGGGATTATATTTTTAATAACTCGTCGGTAGCGGCAAAAAAGATCATGCTTGCCGCTAACTATTCTGGCCGTGCTATATGTATAACACAAACTACAGCGCCTCATGCTTTCAGCTACAAGATTACTTCTATGTATGGCCTTCCACATGGACATGCTGTTGCTTTGTGTTTGCCGGAGATTTGGGAGTATATGTTTTTTCATATGTCATACTGCATTGATGCCAGAGGAGAGGGTTACCTTCTAAATGTTTTTAAAGAGATTGCTAAAGCGTTAGGGAAACCTGAAGTGCAAGATGCTATTGATCTATTTAGGGATATGATAAATGATTTAGCATTACAAAGCCCTTATTCAAATAATCTTGTTCAAGATAGTTATCTATTAACTACTTCCGTGAATCCTATTCGTTTGAAAAATAATCCTATCAGGTTGGATGAGAAAACCATACGGAGCATTTATTGTAATATTATAAATGATGAGCGGAATAAAAAGATTCCTTAAAAGATTTCTTCCAGAACCATTATTAAAGACCTGTTCCTCTTTACTGCATCCTCAAAGTGCTGTTCAACGATTCAGAGATAATAGGGCACTTCAGCGTATATATGAAGAGAAAAGGCTGAGTTATGTTGATGTTTTGCAAGGATTGAATAAAAAGCGACCTATTAGATGTGTATTTCTAGCATTGTTTGATTCTGTTTGGAAATATGACCGAGTATATAAAATAATGGAGAATAGTGATTGCTTTGAACCCATTATTTTGGTATGCCCGATTGTCAAATATGGCAAGAAGAATATGTTGGATAATATGGCACGTTGTCTCGCATTATTCTGCTCAAAGAATTATCGAGTCATATGTGCTTATGATGAAACAAATAACGAATACTTAGATTTAAAGAAAGACCTTTCTCCGGATATAGTGTTCTATACTAGTCCTTACAAGGGGCTGATTGATGACAGATACTACATCGATAATTTAGACGATGTTCTTACTGTATATGTTCCATATTTTTTCAGTAGTAATAAAGATTTTAAACTAAGTTTCGATCTTCCATTACATAATTTAGTTTGGAAAAGATATGTTGAGACTAATATGCATAAGCAGTTTACTCAACGGTATTCTTTAAATAAAGGTATAAATGCAGTTGTATCTGGATTTCCAGGTATTGATGAGTATCTGGATTCTGGTTATATACCAAAGAGTATTTGGAAGGATCCAGACCATTCTAAGAAAAGAATTATTTGGGCACCGCATCATACCATTAATCCAGTTGGGATTATTTATTATTCTTGTTTTATAAGGTATTGCAATTATATGTTGTCCATGGCAGAGAAGTATAAAAACAGAATTGAGATAATTTTCAAGCCACACCCGCTCCTTAAGAATAAATTATATGAATTATGGGGAGTAGAACAAACTGACAAGTATTATAAGAGTTGGAAAGATAGGGATAATACCGATCTAGTAGAAGGGGAGTATGTGGATTTATTTATTTATGACTAGTGATGCAATGATTCATGATAGTGCTTCATTTACTGTAGAGTATTTATATGTGAACAAACCTGTATTGAGGACATTGAACGGGGAGGATTTAAAGGCACAATTTAATAAATTCGGGATAGAATGTTTGAAGAATCATTATATAGCAAATTCTGAACAGGAAATAGAGTCTTTTATTCAGAATGTTCTCAATGAAATAGATCCGCTGAAGGCTCAGCGGAGTGCTTTTTTAAGAAATGTTTTAGTGCCTGCTGACAGCCCTTCAAGAATAATCGTCAATGACATTTTGGACAGCATAAATAAGCAACGCATATAACTCTATTTTGACAAATTGTAATTGTATTTAATAAACATCTTTGTCATTCACATTTTAGTTTTTATTTTGAGGTATGAAAGTGCTAAGTATCATAATTCCAACCTATAATGTGGAAAATTATATAGGCAAGTGTTTGGAATCCCTTCCTGCAGAAAGAGAGGACTTAGAAGTACTGATAATAATTGACGGATCAAGAGATAAGTCTTGCGAGATTGCCCTCAGTTATCAGAATAAGTATCCGGAAACCTTTCGAGTAATAGAAAAGGAGAATGGCCATTATGGTAGTTGTATCAATGTTGGCCTTTCAGTAGCAACCGGAAAATATGTGAAAGTGCTTGATGCGGACGATTCTTTCTCCAATAAGGTAAGTGAGTATATCTCTTTGTTAAGAACGACAGACGCTGAAGTGATTCTTACAAATTACGTAACTGTTGATGATAAGGATGTCGTTTTAGCTAAGAGAACGTTCGACTTTGAGCCCAATACAACGTTTTCTGTTGAAGAAATATCACGAAAAGGCATAACTTTTTTAAGTCATTTTGTTTTGACTTATAGATTGGATGTTCTTAAGAGAATTAACTATCGTCAGACAGAGCATAGTCCATATACTGATTTTGAATGGGACATAAAACCGTTCAGTTCTGTTTCGTCTTTTTGTTTTTTTCCATTATCTGTTTATCGTTATCTAATGGGCAGAGATGGTCAGACAGTTAATGTTAAAAACAGGAAAAATATTATGTGGATGGAGAACAGAGTTATTTTGGGTCTGGTTGATTTTTATTCAGAGGTAAAAACAAAAGTATCTCCCATTAATGCTAAGCTGTTAGAAACTTTTATTTGCTATCTAGTCCGTCAAGTTTATATTTATTATTTGCTGTATTTCCCAAAGTATTTGAGAGAATCTGAACTAATCGAATATGATAATACTTTATTGAAAAAGAGTCCATATTTCTATGACATGGTCTCTAATTCAAAAGATATGAGGAAGTTTGGTACTTTCTCCTACGTAAGGGATTTTAGAGAAAAGGGTACTAGAAGAAGAGTTAAATACTATTACTATGACTTCTGTATGGCGATAGGAGCAATTACGGAAAGAATAAAAAAAATATTCTTAAAAAACATCTAAAGCTTAGGCGTTAACAGTTCTTTTATTGAGTGATCGATACCTGATTGCAATGTAGTCTTCGGCTCCCACCCCAAAGTCTTAATCTTTTCTGTAGAGAATACTGATTTAGTCACAGGGTTGAAACCAGCTTTCTCGCTTGTCGTAGGAGTTAAAACCATAACCTTTTTATTCCCGATTCTGGCAACAATTGAAGCTAGTTCTTTAATTGAAATGACAGATTCGGGATTGGCAATATTATAAGCCTCGCCACAATCTCCTTTAAGAAGGATGAATAATAAAGCAGAAACGCAATCAACGACATAACACCAAGAGCGATACTGAGCTCCGGTGCTCTTCATAAATATATCCTCGTCGTTAAGTATATTACGGATAAATTGAGCATAAACTCGACTGTCTGACTTGGCGAAATAAGGGCCATATGTGTGGCATGGACGGGCAATGACTGCATCCAGACCATATTCAGAGACATATGAAACGCATAAAGTCTCAGCTGCTCTTTTAGAAGAAGGGTAACAAGATCGAGGAGAAGTGATGTCTACATATCCGGAATATGATTCTGAAAAGTCTCTGCCGTCACCTTCGCCATAAATCTCACCGGAAGAAAGGAACAAAAATCTCTTAGTTCCGTTATTGATGGCATAATCCATAAGATTACAAACCCCGAATAGATTCGATTTCATCACTTCAACAGGGTTGTTGGTAAATGCAGCAGGACTTGCATAACTGGCTGCATGAATGATATATTCAAAACATATGGTGCTGTCCAAAGGATTTAAAACATCATAAATAAAAAAGTGAAGAGAAGGGTCATTCTTGAATCTAGAGAATCGCTTAGAAAGACTTGTCAGGTCTCTTCCAGACGCGTAAACTTGATAGTCCTTCTTAGGATTCATAAGTAGCGCTTCGACCAGGCAACTTCCTATTAAACCGGTTGCTCCCGTAACAAGGATTTTGCTGTCTGACAGCTTTTCCCAGGGGATGTCCAGATACTGTAAACATAATAGATCTTTGTAGTATGCGCTTATTTCATCCATGTTTCTTTAGAAGAATGCATCAAAGCTTTTAGTATCTCAATATCCTCTATTGTTGTAATCTTAATATTCTTTTCAGAACCAGGCACAATATGCATTGTTCTGGAAGTCCCAAGTTCGGCAATTAATGTACAGGAAGAAACAGAGTTTGAAATATTCTTTTCCTTTGCTTCTTCGTGAACTTTAATAATAATGCCTAATTTGAAAGTTTGAGGGGTCTGGGTTCTTATTAATTGCTCCCTAGGTATGCTTGTGTTGCTTGTAAAGCCATCGTTACTCTCAAGGATAGCCTCTCGACACTGAATCCCAGTGATGGCATAGTCGTATGCATTACAAATAGCAATATTTGAAGAGATGATTTCTTGAGATAGAAGTGGCCGTACAGAATCGTGAATTAAAACTAATGCATCATCGCTAACACCAGCATCTCTTAGACCGAATATTCCGTTATGAATGGATTCCATTCCGGTTTTACCGCCTGGAAATATCCACTTTAGTTTGGTTATTCCATACTGATTAGCATAACTTTTCAAAACGGTTTCCCATCCTTTTAGACATACTACAGCAATGGAATCGATGTCAGGATGGATTTCGAATGCTTTCATAGTCCAAATAATCACAGGGGCTCCGTCTATATGCAGGAACTGTTTAGGAATGTCCTGCCCCATTCTATTGCCGGATCCACCGGCTATTATGAGTGCTATGTTCATTGTCTATATATCTTGTAATGCAAAGATAAAAAACATTTTAGGGTAATTATCAAATCTATTCTTTACCAAACTAATAATTAGACTAATTGAAAGACTTTTAGTATCTTTGTATATTATAGTTGGCTATTAGTTGTCAATTTATGAGTAATAATGTATGCGCGAGATTTCACGTGCATTGGCGAAGCTGTATTTAGTCTCTTAAAACAGATTCAAAGAATGAAAGAATTAACACTGAAAGAGGTTCAGAGTAGCAGTTTACAAATATTAAAAAAAGTCCATGATTTCTGTGCAGCTAATAGCATCAACTATTCCTTGGCCTATGGGACTCTTCTAGGTGCAGTCAGACACAAAGGATTTATCCCATGGGATGATGACATAGATATTATGATGCTTCGTCCTGACTATGAGCGATTCTGCAACTCTTTCAAAATGGATGGAGTCTCTCTACATTGCCATCAAAACGACCCGGATTGCTATCTATTATATGCTAGAGTTTGTGATGATCTTTTTACGGTTTCTTCCAAAAATTCCTGGAGAAGAGGCGGGGGCCATACTGGATTATGGATAGATATTTTTCCCATTGATGCAGTAGAAGACGATCCGGATGAGTATAAGAGAAGATTTAAACAATCAGAATTTTATTATTATAAATTGTTTAAATATAGAGCTTATTTGAATGGCCTTTCGAAAGAGAACTCCTTTAAACTCAATTGCCTTGCTTTATTATTAGAGATATGGCCTTTTTCATACATAATGAAAAGGAGAGTATATCAATTTGTTGACAAAGCCGTTAAGTTCCATTCTGAGATTCCGTTTAACAAAACGCGTAGCTGCTCTCAGATAGCTCTTCCCAATAATGGAAGTATTCATCCAGTAATGTCATCTGCTTTTAAGTCATATCTTTTGATGCCGTTTGAGGATGCAGAATTTTATTGCATTGCAGATTACGATAAGTTGCTTAAGAACTGGTACGGAGACTATATGCAACTACCACCTGAATCGGAAAGAGTTCCAGCTCATAGTTCATGGCAATCATTCTATTGGAAATAAATGGATGAAACAATAATAGAAAAGCTTAAGCAAGTTCAGTTACAAATACTGGATGATTTCGTTCGTATCTGCGAAGAGAACGGATTACGTTACTGTATGTGTGGAGGCACTTGTATAGGAGCGGTGCGTCATAAGGGCTTTATCCCATGGGATGACGACATAGATGTTAAGATGCCAAGGGCTGACTTTAATAGGTTTGTTCAGATTACAACAAATGAGGATAATACGGATTTCTTTCTCGACTATCATACAACTAACCATTTATACACTCATAACTTTGCTAAATATTGTAAAAAGAATACTTGTTTTATAGAGCCGAATGGTCTTAAACAAGCAATTTATATCGATGTTTTTGCACAGGATAAGGTTCCTGGACCCGACTTTACATCCAGATCTCCAATCCCAATAATGATTCATAAGTTAGATGCCCTCTTGACTGTGAGAAGGGAAGGTTTAGATGGTAGAGACATTAAAACTAAGATTATCTATTATGCTACGAGATGGATCTCAGCCAAGAGTCTTTTTAAGTGGGAGTATAAATTGATGACGCGTTTTGAAAACACCGATGCCAAATACTATTTAAATTATGGTAGTCGATACAGTTTTGTTCAAGAGACTATCCCAATAAGCGAGTTCGAGCCGTATGCCCAACTGGAATTCGAGGGCAAAATGTATAATGTGCCCGGTAATTGGGACTTGTATCTCAGTAACATCTACGGAGACTATATGACTCTTCCTCCGGAGGAAAAGAGGGTTACACACTACCCGCAATACATCTGTTTTGACACTACTAAAGATGATAGATATAACAAATAAAGTCAACTGCTGCGGATGCAATGCCTGTGGGGACATATGTCCTTGCGGAGCTATTTCGTACAAATCTGATAATGAAGGTTTCTGGTATCCAACAGTAGATACCTTGAAGTGCATAGATTGTCATCTCTGTGAGAAAGTATGCCCTATTATTAATGTTCAGGAACTAAAAAGGAATGATTTTTCTCAACCAATATGCTATGCTGCTGAACATAAGAATCTTGAGGTGGTTTTTGATAGTACTTCAGGAGGAGTATTCTCTGCAATGGCGGAGGTTATCTATAAGAAGGGTGGGTATGTTGGAGGAGCAGTTTTCAATGAGGATTTTTCCGTAAGTCATTATATCTCAAATGCAAAGGAAGACCTGTCTCGTCTCCGTAGTAGCAAATATCTACAGAGTAATCTTATAGGGTTTTACACTCAAGTGAAACTTTTACTCGATAAAGGGGAAATAGTTCTCATTTGTGGATCTCCTTGCCAAATGGCAGCGATGCGCTCTTTTTTGAACAAAGATTATGACAATCTCATCATTGCAGATTTCATATGCAGAGGTATTAATTCCCCAAAAGTGTGGCGTAAATATTTAGATTCTTTTGAAGATAGATATGGCTCAAAGGTTATTTTTTGTAAAGCAAAGTCAAAAGAATATGGGTGGCGGAATCTTACCCAGAAGGTTATCCTGGAAAATGGTAAGCACTATTATGAAACAAAAGACCAGAGCAATTTCACTAAAGGATATCTTCAAACTGGAGTATATTGCAGACCTTCCTGCTATGAGTGCAATTTCAAGGGGTATCCACGGATTGCGGATATTACATTGGCAGATTTTTGGGGAATAGAGAAAATAGATAAATCAATGGAGAAAAACCTTGGAACCTCTCTTGTAATGATTAACTCAAGGAAAGGTGTATCCTTTTTCGAGAGTATCAAGCAAAGAATCAATTTCATCCCTGTCCCTTTAGAAAAAGCAGAAGCCGGAAATCCTGCACTTATCAAGTCTTTAGAATCGCCAAAAGTGGATAGGGCCCAGTTTTTCAAAGACTTGGATGATATGTCTTTTTTGAAGGTTGCAGATAAGTATATAGAACAAAAAAAGATGAGTCCTAAGAAAAGGATAAAGTCTATGATTAAACTATTATACAGAATTATTAAGTATACTCGACTTAATCCGAAAGCGATTTCGCAGTTTTTGCACTATAATTCACTTAATGATATTATTAAAGGGGAAGTAATTATTCCAACTCCTCATTGTGTAATCAAGATAAGTAAGAGTGCGAAATTAGTAAAAAAGGGAGTATCTATTATCGGTGATAAAATAAAGTTCAGAGGCTCTAATATTGAGACAAGATTGTTTGTTGGAAACAATGCGATAATAGAGCTTGGCGATGGAATTATGATTGGTTATGGCTCTGATATAGAGGTGTTTGATAATGCGAGCCTTTCTATAGGACCTGGGGTTTGTAGTAATATTGGCCTAACAATTATCTGTGGTGATAATATTGAGATAGGGGAAAATACAATGATTGGGCGTCAAGTTACGATTCGTGATAACAATGGAAAACATTATTTAAACAGGCCGGGATATCGAGATTCAAGGCCGGTTCTAATTGGAAATAAAGTTTGGTTATGTGAACAATGTACTATTATGCCTGGGGTAAAAATAGGCGATGGGGGGATTGTAGGCGCTTGTTCTTTTGTGACTAGTCATGTCCCGGCTCATTCACTCGTTTCGGGTAATCCATCACAAGTAGTGGATGAGGATATTCTTTGGAAATATTAATAATAGATAATAATATGGATCTAAATGAATTCGTAGCAAATTTTGCTAATCTATTTGATGACACAGACGCATCTGAAATTAATGCTACCACTTTGTTTCATGATTTAGATGAGTGGAGTTCTCTTACTGGAATGGGCGTAATTGCTTTAGTTAAGACCAAGTACGGAAAAAGTATTACGGGTATTGAACTCAGATCATGTGAGACAGTTGAAGATATATTCAACATAGTTGCTTCTAAGTAAATGGAATCTTTCAATCCCTTTTCACTTAAAGGAAAGAGTATCTTAGTAACAGGGGCTTCATCTGGTATTGGCAAAGAAATAGCTATTGCTTGTGCCAAGATGGGGGCTGTTATAGTTCTGAATGGCAGAGATGAATCTCGCTTGAATGAGACTGCCTCCCAAATGGGCGGAAATCATATTATCCTACCAAAAGATCTTTTAGCTTTTGACTCAATCCCAGAAATGGTCAATGATTTGCCTCAGTTAAATGGAATTGTGCATTGTGCAGGTATTAATGAGTTAATCCCTGCAAAATTAGTAACTGAAGCAGATGTTGACAGGATAATGAGTATTAATTTCAAAGCACCTGTTTTGCTTCAAGCAGAGATTCTCAGGCAAAAAAAACTGTTATATAAAGCTTCAGTTGTTTTCATCGCTTCTATTGGATCAGAAACGCCGATAATAGGGAATAGTATTTATTCTGCCTCAAAAGGAGCTATTATCTCTTATTCCAAGTCTCTTATGCTTGAACTTGCTCCAAGGCAGATCAGGGTTAACTGCATTAGCCCTGGAATGATTTGGACGCCTCTTATTGAAAATGATGTAGTGTCAGTTGAGAGATTGAAAGAAGATCAAAAAAAGTATCCCCTTCAAAGATATGGACAACCATCAGATGTTGCTGGACTTGCAGTCTATCTTCTTTCGGATGCCTCAGAGTGGATGACAGGAAACAATATTAAGATATCTGGAGGTATTGTATAATAATATGGCATTTATCAAAGCGATCTCTTACTATCTTCCGGAACGGATTGTAACTAATGAGGAATTAGTTAAAGAATTTCCAGGATGGAGTATAGAAAAAATTGCGAAGAAAGTAGGAGTTGACTCGAGGCATTTGGCATCTCCTGATGAGACTGCCGGTGATTTGGCCGAAAAAGCAGCTCGCAAACTTTTCTCCGATAATGACATTGATCCAAAAGAAATAGACTTTGTGATGCTGTGTACGCAAAGTCCCGATTATTTTTTCCCCTCAACAGCATGTATTCTTCAAGATAGATTAGGGATTCCAACCTCAGCCGGGGCGTTTGACTATAATCTTGGTTGCTCTGGTTGCATATATGGCTTTGCTCTAGCAAAGGGTTTGATTTCTTCTGGCTTTGCTAAGAATGTTCTACTTTTAACAGCAGAAACTTACACAAAGTATTTGAATCCTGATGACAAGAGTAACCGAAGCATTTTTGGAGATGGTGCGGCGGCATGTCTTATATCCCAAGACGGTTTTGCCGAAATAGGAGAATTTGTATTAGGTTCTGATGGAAGTGGCGCTGATAAGCTTATCCTTAAGACAGGAGCGGCACGTCAGAAAGAGGCAACTGGCCGTTATTTTGAAGATGAAGAAGGACATATGCGTTATGACGACTATCTCTATATGAATGGGGGAGCTATATTTAATTTCACATTAGACATCGTTCCTGAACTTATGGAACAGACGTTAAAAAAGAATAGCATCAAGAAAGATAACGTGAATTATTTCATTTTTCACCAAGCCAACAAGTTCATGCTTGATACAATACGAACAGTATGCTCTATCCCCAAAGATCGATTCTATAATAATCTGCGCGAAACTGGTAATACAGTTTCATCAACTATTTTGATAGGTTTGAAAAAAAGTATTGAGGATAATACCATTGGTCTTGGCTCAACTGTTTTGGTTGCAGGTTTTGGCGTCGGTTTAAGTTGGGGAGCCACAATTCTTAAGTTCTAAAGATGAATGTCTTATTGATAGGCGGGACAGGAGTTTTGAGTTCGGCAGTAGTTGCTGAAGCAAAGAAAAAGGGTATTGCGGTTACTATGGTCAACAGGGGTTACAGAAAGATCCCTGATGGGGTAGAACATATCAAAGCCAATAAGAATAATAGTTCGGTCATATTAGAAGCCTTGTCAGGAAGGAGGTTTGATGCCGTGATTGATTTTTTATGCTACTCGGACCAAGAGACCGAAAAAAGTATCCGTTTTTACTCAAAATATACAGACCAGTATGTTTTTATATCTTCCACTGCTGTTTACGATACTAAGGCCTTGAATGGCGCTATAGGAGATGAATCATCTCCTAAAGTTACTCGGGAATGGAAGTATAGTGTTGACAAGTGGAAAAGCGAGGAATTGGTTAGATCTATTGCTAAAGAGCTTAATGTTAGTTATACGATTATTCGTCCTTCCATAACATATGATGATACTCGAATCCCTTATGGAATATCTCCTCGTTATGGTTATCATTGGACTCTATGTGCACGTATACTGGCAGAGAAACCTATTATTCGATGGAATGGTGGAGAGAACCGTTGCAATATGATGCGAGTGGAGGATTTTGCTGTTGGAGTCGTTGGATTGATAGGAGCCCCTAAAGCATTTAATGAAGAATTCAATATCTGTGGGGACGAGGCTCCTTCTTGGAATGAAGTCCTTGAGGCTGTTGCCACGGCTCTTGGCAAAGAGGTCATAACAGTTGATGTTCCTCCAGTTTTTTATGCAGAAAACAATCCTTTAAGATATGGAGAAATAATAGGAGGTCGTTCTGTAGATTCTTTCAACAGCAATCAGAAAATAAAAGATACAGTTCCGGACTTTAGGCAGAATACTTTCCTCAAAGAAGGCGTTGCTAGAACCATTTCTGCTTATAAGGCATCTAATTATCAATCTGGTATAGATTGGCGTTTTGATGCTGAGACGGATAGAATAATAAAGAAATGGTGCAGGCAGAATCATATTCGCGTAAGCCGCTATCATCTTCATTTCGTGAATTATCTAGGCTCAGCATCCTTGATAGACTTTGCCTCATATATGTATACTAAGAATAAGGATTCTTTAATTGTAAAGTTTTTAAGTCACTTTAGGACGAGGCATAAACCTTAGATGGTAGCATATTCTTCATATCATAGAAGTTCAAATATAGAACTGTTGAGAATCTTGGCAATGTTCCAGGTTCTAGTCCATCATGCCAATTTCCTGAGCATTGGTATTCCCTCAGGGGCTGAGTGCCTGGCTTGTCCAGGTAACACTTTTATCAGACTCTTCATAGAGAGCCTATCCATAGTGGCAGTCGATGTGTTTGTGCTGATTTCGGGATGGTTCGGGATTAAACCGTCTTTGAAAAAACTGGCCGCGCTCTTGTTCCAGGTTCTTTTCTTCACGATATCCATACTGCTGATATTTTGCCTGATTAAAGGATTCGGCGTTCTGACACCCCGTGCGATATTGAAGACCTTTATGATTACTAAGTGTTATTGGTTTGTAAAATCATATGTTTGCCTGTTCATCCTTTCACCGGTCCTGAATATGTTTGCGGAAAAAGCCCCCAAGCGTATGTTCAGCATAGTGCTCATCCTTTTCTTTGCATTCCAGACTATTTACGGATGGACTGATTCCGCTCCGGAGTTCAATTACGGATCGTCAGTAGTGTCTTTCTGCAGTTTGTATCTGCTTGCAAGATATTTAAGATTATATCCTTTTCGTTTTCAATCCAACAGGGGACTGTGCGTTTCCGCCTATCTAGGACTATCTCTGGTCCTGGCAGCAGGGATATGGGTGGCTACACGGTTGAATTTCCATCCGGAGTACGCTGTCAAGATAGCTTTCTCTTACATCAACCCTCTTACAGTCCTTTCTGCAACAGCCCTGCTGCTCACATTTGTCAATACAGATGCACCATACTCTAAAACTATCAACTGGATTGCAGCTTCGGCATTCTCGGTTTATATCATACATATCAACGGTTTCATTTTCCATTATTTTCAAGATGCCGTGTGGTATTTTTATTCCAATTATCCGGTTGCGTTGAGGAGTTTGCTCATAATATGTTTCCTGGTGTTGGTATTCATGGCCTG
>JAEEGL013558728.1_pt1 | contig 26410 bp, 23 predicted proteins | sample 9134231 | NCBI WGS metagenome assembly JAEEGL01 (sample SAMN16246548, study PRJNA631951) | gut metagenome | biome: gut microbiome; feature: rumen; material: fiber-attached | host: Bos | place: Iran: Karaj | collected 2018-10
GTGAAGAACGGCTGGGAAGACTGGGGCTGGCAGGGCCAATTCAACTGGACTCCCGAGCAGCGCGCCCGACTGGAGAAAGCGATGGATACCATCTTCGGCTACTCCAGTTCAACCAGTAACACCAGCACAACCAGCATTCTAGCCAAAGCCGTCCGCGACTGTGACCCGCTGCAGCGCCCCTATATCACCACCTCGCCGCTCTACGGCTGGGGCCACCCCGAGTGCGTCACCCACGGCGACAGCCACTACTGGGGCATCTGGTGGGGCGAAGAACCCTTCGAGAAATATGCAGAGAAGACTGGTCGCTTCATGAGCGAGTACGGCTTCCAGAGCTACCCCATGATGAGCACCATCCGCCGCTTCTGTCCTGAAGACCAACTCAACATCGACTCCCCCACGTTAAGGAACCATCAGAAGCACGGCCGTGGCCGCGAGATAATAGACAAAGCCATGATGCGCTACTACGGCTTCGACAGCCGCAGCCTCTCGCTGGAGGACTACTGCTACGTCAGCCAGCTGCTCCAAGCCTGGGGCGTGGGCTACGGCATCTTCCAGCACATCAAGCAGCAACCCCATTGTATGGGCACCCTCTACTGGCAACTGAACGACTGCTGGCCTGTGGCCTCGTGGAGCAGCATCGACTACTACGGCAACTGGAAGGCGCTGCACTACAGGGCACAGGCTCTTTTTCAAGTGGAAAGTGGAAAGTGGAAAGTGGAAAGTGAGAAATGGAAAGAGTATTATAGCGTCTACCCCAAAGACCGCAACTACCCAGAACCCCGGTACGCCTCGACAACAGAAATCAAGATAAAGAAATTGACGGTAACCATCACCGCTGAGAGCGACCTCTACGACGTCTACATCGACACCGACCCGCACATCGACGGCCACTTCACGAGCAACTTCGTCGACCTCCGCACCGGTGAGACATTGACCACCACCTTCATCCCCGTCGACCCCAAAGCCGACCTATCGCATGTAAACGTCTCTGTCAAGACTCTGAACAGCCTCATGCGCTCCTCCAAGCGCTAACAGACCGTTGTTTTTACGACCCCGCTGACCACGGCATTTCGACTGCCGTTCGATTGCTGTTCTTTTGCTGTTCTTTTAGGATTTGTAAAAGAACAGCAAAAGAACAGCAATTAAACGACTGAAAATCAATAATCCTTTTCACGCGCGATTTTTTTATTTTATCATATCGAAAAAAAGACGTATCTTTGCATTTTATTTGAAGATTAAAATAGTTGCGCAATATGTACACAGACACTTCTAAATTCATCGGCGAAGGCCTTACTTACGACGACGTTCTGCTCGTCCCCGCTTATTCAGAGGTGATTCCCCGCGAAGTCACCGTCGCATCGCGTTTCTCGAAGCGCATCACGCTCAACACGCCGCTTGTGAGCGCCGCCATGGACACCGTCACCGAAGCCGCTATGGCCATCGGCATGGCCCAGGAGGGCGGCATCGGTGTGCTGCACAAGAACATGAGCATCGAGCGTCAGGCCAACGAGGTGCGCAAGGTGAAGCGTGCCGAGAACGGCATGATTATCGACCCGGTGACCCTCAACAAAGACGCCAAGGTGAAAGATGCCCTGCGCCTGATGGAAGAGTACGGTATCGGCGGCATCCCCATCGTCGACGAGGGCCGCATGCTTATCGGCATGGTCACCAACCGCGACCTGCGTTTCGAGCGCGACATGGAGCGTCCGCTGAGCGAAATCATGATCACCAAGCTCATCACCACCCACGAGGGCACCACCTTCGCCGAAGCCACCGACATACTGCAGCAGCACAAAATCGAGAAGCTTCCTGTGGTGAACAAAGAAGGTCAGTTCATGGGTCTGATCACCTATCGCGACATCATGAAGACCAAAGAGCGCCCCATGGCCTGCAAAGACAGCAACGGCCGTCTACGCGTGGCTGCCGGTGTGGGCATCACGCCCGACATGCTGGACCGTGTCGACGCCTTGGTGAAAGCCGGTGCCGACGCCATCGTCATCGACACCGCCCACGGCCATAGCGCCAACGTGGTAAAAGCGCTCAAGAGTGTCAAAGAAAAATACACTGACATCGACGTGGTGGTGGGCAACATCGCCACTGGCGATGCCGCCCTCATGCTCGCCGAAGCCGGTGCCGACGCCATCAAGGTCGGTATTGGACCCGGCAGCATCTGTTCCACCCGTATCATCGCCGGCATCGGCGTTCCCCAGCTGACCGCCATCTGCGAGGTATGCGGTGCCTTGAAGCAGAAAGGCTACGACGTGCCTGTCATTGCCGACGGTGGCATCCGCTACAGCGGCGATGTGGTCAAAGCCCTTGCCGCCGGCGCCAGCACTGTCATGGTCGGTTCGTTGGTGGCAGGCACCGACGAGGCTCCCGGAGAGACCATCATCTATGAAGGCCGCAAGTTCAAGTCCTACCGTGGCATGGGCTCGCTCGAAGCCATGCAGGCCGGTAGCAAGGACCGCTACTTCCAGGACAAAGAAACCGATGCCAAGAAGCTCGTCCCCGAAGGCGTCGTTGGCCGCGTGCCCTACAAAGGTACCCTGAGCGAAATCCTCTACCAGCTCGTCGGCGGTCTGAAGGCCGGTATGGGCTACACCGGTAGCCGCACCATCACCGACCTCCAGAAGGCCAAATTCATCCGCATCACCGATGCCGGCCGCACCGAAAGCCATCCGCACGACATCGCCATCACTCGCGAGGCACCGAACTATAGCAGATAATATTCATCCAACAGCAGTTAAGTAGTTAAGACAAATGAAGAAGACATTTTTGGCTGCGGCCTTGTTTTCAATTTTCACCCTCCAATTTGCAGTTTCCCAGGCCCAGAACGACCCCGTGGTCATGGAAGTAGGCGGACAGAAGATCCGTCAGTCCGAATTCATGCAGGAATTCTACAACAACGTGGGGCAGCAACTGGCCAAGAACCCTGACGTCACCTATGCCGAGAAGCGCAACGCCCTCGACGAATATGTGGAGCTCTACTCCATCTTCCGTGCCAAACTGCTCGACGCCCACAACCGTGGCTTCGACACCGCCGCCAGCCTCCAGAACGAGCTGATGCGCTACCGTAAGGAGCTGGCAGCCCCTTACCTGATCGATTCCACGGTGCTGCGCCACTTGCTCGACGAAGCCTACGAGCGTAACCACTACTCGCTCCACGCCGCACACATCTTGGTGCAAGTGCGTCCCGGCGCAACGCCCGACGACACCCTCAAGGCCTACAACACTGCCATGCGCCTCTACCAGCGCATTGTCGAAGAGGGTGAGGACTTCTTCGATGTGTCGGTCGACTATGTGCGCACCCACAACGTGGCCGCCAACGTGCGTCCCAACGAAGGCGACCTGGGCTACTTCTCTGTGTTCGACATGATTTATCCCTTTGAGAATGCCGCCTATGGCCTCAAAGTGGGCGAGGTCAGCAAGCCCGTGCGCACACGCTTCGGCTACCACCTCATCAAACTGCTCGACCGCGTAGAAGGCTTCTATGGCAAACTCACCATGGCCCATATCTGGCTCCATAGCACCGACTCGTCGTTGCGTCGCACCGAAATCGACACCATCTATATGCGCTTGCAGAAGGGTGCACCATTCGAGATGATGGCCCGTCAGAGCGACGACCGCACCACTGCCGGCACCGGCGGCGTGCTTGCCGACGCCACACTGACGCAGTTGCCGCCGGAATACATCCACCAGCTGGTGGGCATGAAAGAGGGGGAATACAGCAAACCTTTCTTCACCCAGTACGGATGGCACATCATCAAGCTCATCAAGCGCGACAGCCTGCCTCCGGCCGAGAGCCTGGAAGGCTTTTACAAGCAGCGTATGTCGCGTGATCAGCGCGGCGAAGAATCGCGCAAATCGTTTGCCGCCGACAGCCGTCGTCGCTATGGCATCGTCGACTGCACTGTCACCCCCCAGCCGCAACCCAAAAAGAAAAAGAAACAAGAAGTGCGCATGATGGCCTCGCTCGACGAGCTGATGCGCGTAGTGGCAGACTCGGTCCGCCATGGCAAATGGGTGCTTGACGAGAGCTTATGCACCGATACCACCGCATTGGTTATCACGCCTGCCCGCCGTTATACTACGCTCGATGTCGCCCGTTTTGTCGAGAAGCATCAACGTCCCGGCATCTTGGAAGGAAAGCACGACCACATGAGCCACCTCTATGCCGACTTCCTCGACAGCATTAGCATCGCCTATGCCGACAGCCAACTGGAGAAGGAATACCCCGAGTTTGCCAAGATTGTCGACGAGTATCGCCGTGGTCTCATGATATTCAACTACAACGACGCCATGATTTGGCACAAAGCCCTCGAAGATTCAGTCGGTTTTGTTGCATACTATGATCGCACCAGCCGCACCAAGAGCCTCAACAATCCTGACGACTCGATGTTCTTCTACCATCCCCGCGCCCGTCTGACCATCATCGATGTGGCCGACGATGCTGCTCTGGATGCCGCCAAAGCGCAGAAGATCATCGCCAAGGCAAAAAGCAAAAACAGCAGCAGCACCGCGATGAAGCAGCTCCTGCTGAAGAAAATCAACCGAAAACACTATCCTGCCGACGACATCGTCAAAGTCGATGTGGAACAAATTGAGCAGACTCGCCATAAAGTGTTGCTCGACAACGAGTGGCAAGAGGGCGTCTACCTGCACGACAAAGGCAATGGCTACCGTCTGATAGTGGTGGAAGAGGTGTTGCCCCGCAGCATCAAGTTGCTCAAGGATGCCCGTGGATACTACCTCAACGGATGGCAGAACGAAGTGGAGAGCCAGCTCAACGACGAGCTCCGTCAGAAATATAATGTGAAGATACATCGCGATGCCGTTCGCTCGATTACTTTCTAGTCTACTACTGCTTGCCACACTGGTGGTGGGATGTGCGCACCGCTCCGACAGTTCGCCGCTCGTGGCTACCGTCTATGGCCACGAATTGCATCGAAGCGATCTAGAGGGCTTGGTGGGCGAAGGCGTATCGTCCGAGGACAGCGCCGCCATCATCTCCAACTATGTCGAGCAATGGATTCGGCAGACCGTCATCCTCACAAAAGCCGAAAAGAACATCAACGACAACTTCGACCGGCAACTGCAGGACTACAAGAACAGTCTGCTTACCTATGCTTACGAGCAACAGATTATCAACCAATTGCTCGACACGAACATCAGCAACGAGCAGATTGCCGAATATTACGAGCAGCATCGTGGCGACTTTCACCTGAAAAATGCCATTGTCAAAGCAGTCTATGTCATGGCTCCGACCAAGTCGCCAGTACTACCTAAGCTTAAGAAAATCATCTCACAAAGCAACTTCGATGAAAGCGACATCGTCGAGCTTGAGGAAACCGCCACTCGCAACGGTATGACAGGCCACTACGATGCCGACTCGTGGATGCCCTTCTACACCCTGCAAGGCGCCGTTCCTATCACCACCTACAACGAAAATCTATACCTAAAGCAGAACCGGACTATCGTTCTCAACGACGACAACACCACTTATTTGGTTCGCATCTTGGACTATAAAGTAGGCGACGAGATTTCTCCATTGGAACTGCAAGCCGAGAACATACGTTCCATCCTGCTCAACCACCGCAAACTTGATATCCTCAACCGACTCCAGAGCGATTTACTGGCCGAGGCCGAGAAAAGCGACAACGTAAAGAGATACCTGTAAAAACATGAAGAAGACAATCATTCTGGCAGCAGCCCTGCTGACCGCAACCACCACCTTGACACTACACGCCCAAGAGACAATCGTCGATGGCGTGGCCGCCGTGGTGGGAAAGAATATAGTGAAGTATTCCGACATCGACCGAGCTTACGCCCAGATGCGTCTGCGTTCGGGCAACGAAAACAGCTTCACCAACCGATGCAATATACTGGAAAACCTCATCCTCAACCAACTGCTTGTTCATAAAGGCGAGGTCGACAGCATCAAAATAACCGACGAAGAGGTCGACGAAAACGTACAGATGTACCTCAAGAACGACCTGCGGCAGTACGGCACCAAAGAGGCTCTCCGCGAAGCCACTGGCTTCAGCTACGACGAGCTGAAAGAGCAATACGAACGCATGATACGCAGCTATATGCTGAGTCAACGCGTACAATACGATCTGACCAAAGATGTTCAAATCACACCTCGCGAGGTGGCAGAGTTCTTCAACGAGATTCCCTCCGACAGCATTCCCGAGATTCCCGAGCGCTACGAGTTGTCGGAAATCATCCTTCAACCCACCATTTCGGAGGCCGAACGCGACCGGGTGCGCACACAACTCTCCGAACTGCGCGAAAGGGTTATTCAGGGTGAAAAGTTCTCCATGCTGGCAACCCTCTACTCACAAGACCCCGGCTCGGCCAAGAAGGGCGGCGAGCTTGGCTTCTTCACCCGTGGCGACATGGTGACCGAGTTCGAATCGGCTGCTTTTGAGCTGAAACCCGGCGAAGTATCGCCTATCATCGAGACCCAGTTCGGATTCCACATCATCCAACTGATTGAACGCCGTGGCAACACCCTCAACGCGCGTCACATCCTCATCACCCCGCAGGTATCGACCGAAGACCTGCTGAAGACACGCATCACCCTCGACAGCCTGGCTAGCGAGATACGTGCCGGTCATATCAGCTTCGAGGATGCCGCACGCAAATACAGCACTGCCGCCAACGCCAAACAAGGTGGCAATGCCGTCAACCCCGCCGACGGTACCACGCGTTTCGACCGCAATGCCATCGACGAATACTACTATGGTGTTGGGGTGCAAGGTATGGATGTAGGCCAGATTAGCAACGCCAATGCGATGAAGACCGAAGACAACCATGATGCCTACCGCATCGTGCGGCTAAACAAAAAACATGAAGCCCACCGGGCCAACCTCAACGACGACTACGACAACATCTACAATGCCGCCCTGAACGCTGCCAAACAACGGAAACTGCGCAAATGGGCACGCCACCAGATGTCAATCACATACGTACGCCTGTGCGACGAATACAAAGATTGCGTGTTCGAGAACCTAAAATAACTACCATGAGCGACAAAGAACAACTTGACCTTCTGGTCGAAAAATACAACTCCCTAAAGAACGAAATCAGCAAGGTCATCGTAGGTCAACACGAGGCCATCGACAGCCTTCTGCTCTCCATCTTTTCCGGTGGCCATTGCCTGCTGCTCGGTGTGCCAGGCTTGGCCAAAACGTTGATGGTAAGCACACTGGCCCGCACCCTGGGCCTCTCGTTCAACCGCATTCAGTTCACTCCCGACCTGATGCCCAGCGACATCACCGGCAGCGAGATACTCGACTCCAGCCGCCAGTTCAAGTTCATCCAAGGCCCTGTATTCGCCAATATAGTGCTGGCCGACGAAATCAACCGCACCCCGCCTAAAACCCAGGCCGCCTTGCTCGAAGCCATGCAGGAGAAGAATGTCACCGTGGGCGGCACCAGCTACCCTTTGCCTACCCCCTTCTTCGTGCTGGCCACCCAGAATCCCATCGAACAAGAAGGCACCTATCCCCTGCCCGAAGCACAGCTTGACCGTTTCATGTTCAACGTGCGGCTCGACTATCCTTCGTTCGACGAGGAGGTAATGATCGTCAAACAGACCACCGTCAACCAGACACAACTCGTCGAGAAGGTGCTCACGGGCGACGAAATACTTACCTTCCAGGATGTGATACGTCGTATGCCGGTACCCGACAACGTGGTGGAATACGCCGTACGACTGGTCACCTCGACCCGCAACAAGTCCAACCGATACATCTCGTGGGGTGCTGGTCCGCGTGCGTCACAATACCTCATCATCGGGGCACGCTGCCATGCCGCCATCCACGGCAAGTACTCGCCCGATGCCGAAGACGTCAACGCAATAGCCTACAATGTGCTGCGCCACCGTATCGTACGCAACTACTACGCCGAAGCCGAAGGCATCAGTACCGACGATATCATCGCCGATCTACTCAAAAACAACTGATTTATAACGGAAGGTAAATCACCTTCTTTGTCTGGAAGAACTCCTCGGCGAAGAAATCGCTGAGGTCCCATGTACGCACTTTATGGCGGAAGGGGAATAGTTCTTTCTCCAGATCACCGCCCTTAAGATACAGCACACCATTGTGCATCGTGTGGTACTGTGTCTTCGACACCTTTTTCTTCACCCACGGGACAAACTCACCCAGCGTCGTGACAGCACGCGACACCACGAAGTCATACTCACCCTCCAGCTGCTCCGCCCTGATTTGGATGGCTTTGGCATTAGATAGCCCCACCCTCTCAATAACATCACTTACCACCTTTATCTTCTTGCCTATCGAGTCGATAAGGGTAAAACGGCTATCTGGGAACATGATGGCCAACGGCACACCCGGGAAACCGCCACCGGTCCCCACATCAAGTATTTCACACATCGGCTTAAAACGTATCACCTTGGCAATGGCAAGCGAATGAAGCACATGATGCTCGTAGAAATGCTCCATATCCTTGCGCGAAATCACATTGATTTGCGCGTTCCATTCATCATACAAAGGCAACAGAGCGGCAAACTGCTCCTTTTGCCGCTCTGTCAGTTCGGGAAAATACTTCAGTATGATATCCATTACAAGTAGGCCTTCAGGTGTTTGCTCTTGCTGCTGGTCTTGAGGCGCTTGATGCCCTTCTCTTTTATCTGACGCACGCGCTCGCGCGTAAGGTTGAACTTCATCGCTATCTCGTCAAGGCTCAGGGGGTGAGGCAGACCGATACCGAAGTACATCTTGATGACGTCGCGCTCAAACTCCGTCAGCGTCGACAGGCAACGTTCAATCTCCTGCGAGAGACTCTCTTGCATCAGCTTGCTATCGGTCGGAGGGGTGTCTTCGTTGGGCAACACATCGACAAAGTTAACATCCTCGTCGCTGGCCAACGGGGCATCGATACTCACGTGGCGGCCGCTGATACCCATGATAGCCTTGATTTTATCCTCGGGGATATCAAGCATCTCAGCCAGCTCCTCCTCCGATGGCGGACGCTCGAGCTGCTGTTCCAACTTGCTAATCTCTTTCTTCAATTTATTGAGGGCGCCGAGCTGGTTGCTGGGCAGACGCACGATGCGCGAGTTCTCTGCGATGGCCTGGAGGATACTCTGGCGAATCCACCACACGGCATAGCTGATAAACTTGAAACCACGAGTCTCGTCGAAGCGCTTGGCGGCCTTGATAAGACCCAGATTGCCTTCGTTGATCAGGTCGGGCAACGAGAGGCCTTGGTTCTGATACTGCTTGGCCACCGACACCACGAAACGCAGGTTCGCCTTGGTCAGACGCTCGAGCGCCTGCTGGTCGCCCTGCTTGATGCGCTGCGCAAGCTGCACCTCCTGCTCGGGGGTAAGCAACTCCTCGCTGCAGATATCCTGCAGGTACTTGTCGAGCGACTTGATATCGCGGTTGGTAATGGAATGTGTAATCTTCAGTTGTCTCATACTCGTCTCACTTAAATAACCGAATCCGTTTTCAAGACCAATAACGTAGAAAAATATAATTTGTTACGTGCCTCGAAACTTTTTTTGGAAAAATATTTTCCTCCCGTGGAATTTTCTTCAACTTTAAGTTGTAATTTTGCACCCAGAAACAATAAACGTATTCACATACACGTTATTCGCCAAAAAAGAAAACAAAATCAAAGTAAAACGACAAATACCGAACAACATGAAAAAGACAAAATGCATCGTTCCCTTGCTGCTGGCGCTCCTGATGGGTGTCATGGGAACCTCGTGCAGCGAACAGTACTTCGGCGACTCCAACACCCGTGTGATGGAAACCACCGTCTATTGGAATGAGTGGTATGACGACGGTGAAACCCCCTACCTCTACGTTGACAGGGAATGGAACGCCATCACCCCCGATGTACTGCGTGTTGGCAACATCGCAGCCTACGTCTACGACGGTGAGTACCAGTGCCCGCTCCCCCACATCGTACCCATCACCTACACCACCGCCACTGGCGTTGATGTGGTGCCCGAGAACATCTCCTTCGACCTCACGCCCGGCAAGGTGTCCTTCCGCATGCAGGACTTCGATGGAGGCATGCCCGAAGGTCTTGCCAATACCGCCCCCATCACCTTCCGCGTGGTGGTGACCATGCCGGTCAACGACTAAGGATTGACTCACAAAGAAAAAGAGGAGGGCTGACGTCATCATGGCGTCAGCCCTCTTCTTTTTTCTCACCTATGGTTACACGTTCTCGCGACGTTTATAGGCCTTGAAGGTGTTTTGCAGGAGCGACACGATGGTCAGCGGGCCCACGCCGCCGGGCACCGGGGTCACCCAGCTGCACTTGGCGTCCACCTCCGAGTGCTTCACATCGCCGATAATGCGGTAGCCGCTCTTCTTCGTCGCGTCGGGCACACGGTGGATACCCACATCGACCACCACGGCACCCGGCTTGACCATATCGGCCGTAAGAAACTCGGGGCGTCCGATGGCCACCACCAGTATGTCGGCCTGACGGGTCAGCTCGGCCAGGTTCTGCGTCTTGCTGTGGCACATGGTGACCGTGCAGTCCACCCCTTTGCGGCTCAGCAGGTTGGCCACAGGGGTACCCACGATATTCGAGCGGCCGAGCACCACACAGTGCTTGCCGGCAGTCTCGATGTTGTAGCGCTCCAGCAGGGTGCAGATACCCATCGGCGTAGCGGGCACGAAGCAATCCTCGCCGAGCACCATGCGGCCGACGTTCACTGGCGTGAAGCCGTCCACGTCCTTGTCGGCCGAGATGGCGTTGATCACCTTCTGCTCGTCGATGTGCTTGGGCAACGGGAGCTGCACGATGAAGCCGTCGATGTCGGGGTCGTTGTTCAGGAAGTCGATACTCTCGAGCAATTGTTTCTCGGTCGTCGTCTCGGGCATGCGGTAGACGCTCGAGGTGAAGCCCACCTCGTGGCTCGACTTCTCCTTGCTGGCCACATAGGTCATGCTGGCACCGTCGGTGCCTACGATTACAGCGGCCAGATGGGGTGCGCGCTTGCCCTGGGCAGTGAGCTGCCGCACCTCGTTGGCTATCTCTTCTTTAATCTGCAAGGCCAACGCCTTGCCATCCAAAAAATCAGTCATATCTATAATGGTATCTTATCTTCTTTTCTTCATCGGCATCTTTCCGCCGTTCTTGCTCACCATCTTCATCATCCTGCGGGTGTCGTCGAACTGCTTGAGGAAGCGGTTGAGCTCCTGTATCGAGCGGCCGCTTCCGGCGGCGATACGCTGCTTGCGGCTGCCGTTGAGGCACTGCGGGTGCTGGCGCTCGTAGGGCGTCATCGACCCTATCATGGCCTCGATGGGCACGAAGGCATCGTCGCCGATCTCCACGTTCTTGGTCAGCTTATCCATGCCGGGAATCATTCCCATGAGGTCCTTCATCGAGCCCATCTTCTTGATTTGGGCCACCTGCGAAAGGAAGTCCTCGAAGTTATACTCGTCGCGCACCAGCTTCTTCTGTATGCGGCGGGCCTCCTGTTCGTCATACTGCTCCTGGGCACGCTCGACGAGGCTCACCACGTCGCCCATGCCGAGGATACGGTTGGCCATACGGTCGGGGTGGAACACATCGAGGGCGTCCATCTTCTCGCCCACGCCGACAAACTTGATAGGCTTGTTAACGGTATAGCGGATGGTGAGGGCGGCACCACCACGGGTGTCGCCGTCGAGCTTGGTGAGCACCACGCCGTCGAAATCGAGCCTGTCGTTGAAGGCCTTGGCGGTGTTCACGGCATCCTGGCCGGTCATGGCGTCGACCACGAAGAGGGTCTCCTGGGGCTGCAGCTCACGCTTCAGGGCGGCAATCTCGTCCATCATCTGCTCGTCGACGGCCAGACGGCCGGCGGTATCGACGACCACCACATTCACCCCCTTGAGCTTGGCCTCCTTGACGGCGTTGCGGGCTATCTGCACCGGGTCCTGCGAACCTTCCTCGGTATAGACCGGCACGCCGATCTGCTGACCGAGGGTCTGCAGCTGGCTGATGGCGGCGGGACGGTACACGTCGCCGGCCACCAGCATCACGCTCTTCGCACGCTTGGTGTGCAGCATGTGGGCCAGCTTGGCGCTGAAGGTCGTCTTACCCGAACCCTGCAAGCCGGCGATAAGCACCACCGCGGGCTGCCCCTTCACGTTGATGTCGACAGCCTCCGAGCCCATCAGCTCGGTGAGCTTCTCGTGCACAATCTTCACCATCAACTGGCCGGGTTCGATACTCTGGATGACGTTGCGACCCATGGCCTCGGCCTTCACCTTGTCGGTAAACTCCTTGGCGATGGGATAGCTCACATCGGCGTCGAGCAGGGCCTTACGCACCTCCTTGACGGTCTCTGCCACGTTAATATCGGTAATCGACCCTTTGCCTCGAAGGGTATGTAACGCTTTCTCTATCTTGCTACTAAGGTTCTCAAACATGGTCCACAGTACGTTTATAACAGACTGCAAATTTACATAAAAAAAACGAATCCCGAAACAAAATCTTTTCCCTAGGGAGCATAGCGATTTCTTGGATCTCTGGATTTCCGCCGCAGGCGGGGAGGCTTTTTTCTCCTGCTCGCTGCGCGAGCGAAATCCAGAAATCTAGGAAATCTTTTCCCTGCGGAGCATAGCAATTTAATGGATTTCTGGATTTCCGCCGCAGGCGGGGAGGCTTTATTCTCCTTCTCGCTGCGCTCACGAAATCCAGAAATCTAGTAAATCTTTTCCCTGCGGAGCATAGCAATTTTCTGGATCTCTGGATTTCCGCCACAGGCGGGGAGGTCTTTTAATTCTCCCGCTCGCTGGGCGAGCGTAATCCAGAAATCCAGGAAATCTATTTCCGCCGGAGGCGGGGCCTAGCGGGTTTTGACGACCTTCTGGGTGTAGGTGTGGCGGGGGGTGACGAGCTGGAGGAAGAGGATGCCGGAGGGGAAGTCGGCGAGGTCGATGCTGTTGCCGCTGACGGGCACCTGATGACGGATACCGGTCAGGGTGACGACATAGGCCTCGGTGATGGGCTCATAGGGGGAAACAGCTACGACCACCCTCCCTGCAGTGGGGTTGGGAAACACCGAAAGCTTTCCGGCCTGGTCCGCCTCGGCGATGCCCCCGACGGGGTCGTAAGGATAGGGGTCCAGAAAGTCTTTGTCCGTATATTTGACGATACTTGCAAAGGGATTGTTATGTCCCGGAACATAGATATCTCCAAACATGGCTTCGGAACACAATTTATTGCAAAGATATAGATCGCTTCCATGAACGGCGACCGGACCTGGTGTATTGTCAGGAGAAACTGTATGATAGCAATCACCTCCGATTACATTCCCATAATAGTCAAATTCGATCAAACACAAGTCAGAGGAGTTCCAATTTTCCCATTCAAGGTTAGTGTCAGGAAAGTGTATTCCGCCATTAACTCTTGCCTGAATAAATATTCTATTGTTATTGCAAGCCAATAAATTATGTGGAAGAGGATATGAATCCATATATGAACTAGTTACCGCGGGAACATGTCCGGAAGATAAAAGTGTTGCCGAATTACTGTCATTTTTTAGCACCATAATAAAAACATCCTTTCCTATAGTATCCACCGGTACCCCTTGATACATCAAAAAAGAGTAAGGAGGATGTACATCACCATGGCCTTTCCTATATCCACCGGCGGCAATTACCATCAAATCGTTGACTGTGTCAAAAGCAACATCAAAAATATAACTGGATGAAATGCTCGGTGTTGAAGATATAATGCTGTCGTCGAATGCAATACAATGTTTTACATCAAGAGCGGAGTCTAGTTTTACAAAGAATTCTTTATAATAAAAATAATTACCCTTCGAGTAAGAAATGCCCTTTGCCGAGTCAATAACGAATGCATCTTCGTATTCCATTGACATATCTACAACCCCACATTCTATAGTCCCCCATATGCATGGACCTCCTCCATAAGGATCTATTCCCAGATGAGGGCTCATATGGCCGGTTAACAGCGATTTCGGCTGCTTTTGAAAAATCAGCCTGCTCCCTATCAATGTATCGAAGTGAGGTGAAAATTTTAATATTTGTGGGCAAATGGGTATATCTCTATTGTAAGGGACAACCCCTACCTCACGGAGGTTACACCACACTTTTATTGCTTGAATTGTCCCGTCTTCTAAAATAATAAAAAGTGGACCCAGATCCTCCCTATCATAGGTAAGCCTGCTTAGGTAGATATAGCCATCTCTGTCAATGTCAAACGACATTTCCCGAATATTCAGCGTATTGTTTATTGCTGGTATTCTTCCTCGGAAATTAAAAGTATCTAGTACATCTGCACCCGATGAATCTAAGTAGCTTATATGCAAGAAGTTTTGCTCAATTACATTCCCGTCGAAATCCAAACCAACTAAGGCCACACAATTATCATATACCAATTCCCTTGCATTCAAAGGGTAATCGGGCCAATGATTGTCATCATTTGTGGCGGAAACAAGAGTGTCTAAATAGTATATGGGTGAATTATATCTAGCCAACGGTATTGTCGCAAGGAAAAACACAGCGCTGTCACCCACAAGCTTGATGTCGAACGGGTAACAGATGATGGGTCTGGGTCCACAAATCATTTTCTTCCACTCGAGGTCTCCTTGTGGCGAAAACTTTGCAATCAGTACGCCATTACTCCCCATGCGAATAACCTGCGGATCCATCAATCTCTCGTTTCCCCACCTACTGTTGTTATAAAACTCCCCCAAAATATATAAGTTACCATCACGGTCAACCACCGAACCATTTATAATAACATTTTCAAATCCCCGGGCCCATTCATAGCTGCCCTGGGCATTGATATTCGTAGCCAGCAGTATGGCTGTCAGGAGTATAAAAGATATCTTTTTCATAATTACAAAAGTGTTTAGTTTCCCCTTTACACTATTATTAGAGCCAAAAAAGGGAGAAAAACTGACATCGGGGGTGCATATTTAACTTTATTTAACATCTGGAGGGGCGAGACATCCTGGGCAATCTCTACCCATACTATACACCCCTAAGCAGGCAAATCTGGACAAAGGGGTGGCCGATTTAACATTTTTTAATATCCGGAGGGACGGTTGGACGAAGGGGATGGACGGAGTTTTCATCTGATGGTCATAGGGTTAGGCGACATACGTCGGTTGGTTGTCACTGCAAAGATACATAAATCTTTTGAAACGGTCGAAAAAATCTCCTTTCTTTTTCTTCTTTTTCCTCCTGCTCGCGCCCTTTATACCTCCTGCTCGCTGCTTTTATACCTCCCGCTCGCTATGCTCGCGAAATCTAGAAATCTAGTAAATCTTTTCCCTAGGGAGCATAGCAATTTAATGGATCTCTGGATTTCCGCCGCAGGCGGGGAGGCTTTTTTCTCCTGCTCGCTGCGCTCACGAAATCCAGAAATCTAGGAAATCTTTTCCCTAGGGAGCATAGCAATTTAATGGATCTCTGGATTTCCGCCGCAGGCGGGGAGGCTTTTTTCTCCTGCTCGCTATGCTCGCGAAATCTAGAAATCTAGTAAATCTTTTCCCTAGGGAGCATAGCAATTTAATGGATCTCTGGATTTCCGCCGTAGGCGGGGAACTTTTTTAATTCTCCCGCTCGCGAGCGAGCGTAATCTAGAAATCTAGGAAATCTTTTCCCTAGGGAGCATAGCAATTTAATGGATCTCTGGATTTCCGCCGCAGGCGGGGAGGCCTTTTTTCCTCCCGCTCGCTACGCGAGCGAAATCCAGAAATCTAGAAATAAATGGATTTATGGATTACCGCCACAGGCTGGAAGGCCGGATTTTAACAGATTTTAACCAGTTCACCCGCCTCCTAGGTCCGGCTGTTTTACAATTGTTTAACGCTTGTTCTTCAACTGTTCTTCAATAAAAAGCGTAAAACAACCGTAAAACAGTAGAAGAACAGTAGAAGAAATGCCGTAGTTTGGGCGAGGGCTTCCTGGCACCGCCGGCTCCTCTCCCCGCAGGGCACAGGAGTGAGAAGGCTGCTGGTGGAATAGCCCGTGGGCGGGCAACCACGACCTATGTGGAAGTGGAAAACGAAAAGTGGAAAGTGGACCGGTGGAAGATGGCGACGGCACAATAATTGACAGCCATGCACGTTATTCTTTGCATGGAACGATACCGGATAAGACCGACTACGGAGGCTGACGTTGACGCCATGATGGCGATGTACGCCCACTCGCGGAGCCTGATGCGCGCCGACGGCAACACGGTGCAGTGGGAGGGCTACCCTACCCGCGACAACCTGCTCGGCGACATCGGGCGCGAGGTGTCATACCTGGTACTCGACGGCGCCACCGCCGTGGGCACCTTCGCCCTGGTGCCCGGCATCGAACCCACCTATGGATTTATCGACCACGGTCGTTGGATCGACGCCGCGTCGCCCTACGCCACCGTGCACCGCATGGCCAAGGCGCCCGGGAGGGCTGGCATCGCCGAGGCCGCCTTCGCCTTCGCCAAGCAGCGGCACGCCCACCTGCGCGTCGATACCCATGCCACCAACCGCCCGATGCGACACCTGATGGAGCGCGAGGGCTTCGTCTACTGCGGCATCATCTATATGCCCGACGGCTCGCCGCGTATGGCCTACGAGTGGTGGCGCTGGGACGAGGTGCCGGCCACGCTCAAGCAATATGTTGACGACGAGGTGCTTCCTCAGTACGACCGCTTCGATGCCGCCCACCGCCGCGACCATGCGCGCCGCGTCATGGCTCGCGCCATGACCATGGCCTCCCTGCAGCCCAAGCTGACCTATGCCGCCGCCGCGATGCACGACCTGGGCCTCGCCGAGGGGCGCGAGGAGCACCACCTGGCCTCGGGACGCATCATACGCGAATGCCGCGCGTTGCGTCGCTGGTTCGGCGAAGAGGAGGTGGAGCTCATAGCGCAGGCCGCCGAAGACCACCGCGCCTCGGCCACCGCGCCGCCGCGTTCGATGCTGGGGTGCGTCGTCGCCGAAGCCGACCGTGACGTGGAGCCCGAGACCATCGTGCGCCGCACCGTGGAGTATGGCATGAGCCACTACCCCGAGCTCGACCGCGAAGGCCACTGGCGGCGCACCCTCGAGCACCTGCACGAGAAGTATGCCGAAGGCGGATACATCAAGCTCTGGCTCCCCGATTCGCCCAACGCCGCCCCCCTGGCCGAGCTGCGTGCCCTGATTGCCGACGAGCAACGCCTCCGCCCCCTCTTCGACCAATACCTAACACTGAACACTAAACACTAAACACTAAACACTAAACACTGAACACTAAACACTAAACACTAAACACTCCCATGAACACAGTCCTTATCATCCTGGCCTTCGTCTGCCTGCTAGTAGGCGTGGTGGCCGTCTTCACCCCTGTGCCGCCGGCGGTGCCGGTGGCTTGGTTGGGTCTTCTTCTGGCACGTCTGAGCGGCTATGCCGACGTGAGCACCGGCTGGCTCGTCTGGAGCGCCGTCATCGGTGTGGCGCTGATGGTGCTCGATTATATTTTCCCGCTGCTCACCACACGGCGCTTCGGCGGCTCGAAGTGGGGCGTGTGGGGTTGCACGATAGGGTTGCTGCTCGGCATCGTAGGCCTGCCTTTCGGTCCCGGCGGGCTGGTGGGCATCTTCTTCTGGCCTTTCGTGGGCGCCTTCGTGGGCGAATACCTCAAACAGCACGAGTTTCAGCCCTCGTTGCGCGCCGCCGTGGGTTCTTTCCTGGGGCTGATGGCCGGCATCGTCGTCAAGGTCATCTACTGCCTGGTGCTCATCGTCTACGTGATTGTGCAGTTGTTCTAAAGGAAACAGGCTAAACAAAAACGATAGTCCCTATAGACACTATGGAATCTATAGGGACTATCGTTTTCCTTGTTTTTCTCTATTCCACACCGGCGAGGGACATCAGGGAGTGTACCGGTGCGACGGGTTCGAGCAGACGGCGGCCGCCGAGGGCGGGCAGCTCGACGAGGAAGATAAACTCTTTGATACGTATGCGGCGCCCGCCGATGGTCTGCTGCTGCAGCGAGCGTACGATGCCGTCGACCGTGCCGCCAGTGGCCAAGAGGTCGTCGAGCAGCGTGACGTCGATATAATCGCCGTTGGGGACGCAGGCTGCGAAGTCGCTCAGGCGGTAGAAAAGCTCGTCGCTGCCGTATTCCTTCTCGATAGCCACGCGCACGAGGTCGCCTTCGGCGTGGGGCAGTTTACCTTTCTTGCGGAAAGGGACAAGGGTCTGCACATGGTCGGAAACCGAGAGTAGCGGGGCGCCGAAGAGGAATCCGCGTGCTTCGACGGTGGCCACGTTGGGGGTCGTCGTGAGACGGTCGATTTCGGCGATGGCGGCGCGAAAAGCCTCCTTGTTGTGCAGGAAAGGGAGCACGTCGATAAAGTCGATACCGGCTTTCGGAAAATCGGGGTAATGCTTGATGATGTTTTCGAACATATTGTGTATGTTTTTTATTCTACTATAATGCCCATATTATCAATCCGGTGCAGATGACCGCACCGCTGACAAGCAGGTCGATGAGGCAGTAGCCCATGATGTCTTTGGCGCTGAGGCGTGCAATGGCCAGGGCTGGAAGGGCCCAGAAGGGCTGGATGAGGTTGGTCCAAGCGTCGCCCCAGGCGATGGCGATACCGGTGAGGCCCGGGTCGACCCCCAGGTCGGCACCGGCGGTGAACATGATGGGGGCTTGGATGGCCCAATGGCCGCCGCCCGAGGGCACAAAGAGGTTGAGCACCGCAGCGCAGAGGAAGGTGAGCAGCGGATAGGTGACGGGGTTGCTAATGCGGATACAAGCGTCGGCGATGACGGTGCCCAGACAGATGCCGCTAGCACCGATGCCGGTGATGATGCCCATGATGCCGGCATAGAAGGGGAACTGGAGTATGATGCCGCTGGCACCGGTGGCGGCGCGGCCGAAAGCACGCACATAGGCCAACGGTGTGCCGTGCAGGAGCAATCCCAGCGCGAGGAATATCATGATGACGGCCCCCAGGTCGAGCGTGCCGCCGCGGAAACCCAGCCGCACCACGAGGAAGGCAATAAACATAAGGGCCACAAGCCATGTGAGCACGGGGCTTTGCTCGAGGCACTGCGCCGGCGTTCTGTCGGACTTGGCCGTTGGGACCGGCGTTTCGGTTGGCTCCGCCAGAAGGGCGACGTCGACCGTCACAGCCCCCTGTTTAGGATGCATCAAGGTGTTGGCCACGGTGATGCCCACGATGGTGAGTAGCACCATGACGAGGTTGTGGGGGTCGAGGATGGTGGCGCTCACGGGCACCGGACTGGTGAGGGCCCCATTGGTGGCAATCGAGAGGGCGTCGCCCGGGGTGGCCATGGTGAGGGGTATCGACCCCGAGAGGCCGGCATGCCATACCACGAAGCCGCTATAGGCCGAAGCGATGAGGAGGCGGTAGTCGACACCTCGCAGCTGCCGTGCCGTCTCTTTGGCAAATATGACACCCACGATGAGGCCGAAGCCCCAGTTGAGCCAGCAGGCCAGCGACGAGACGACGGTGACCAGCGCGATGGCACCGGCGGGTGTTTTGGGGATGCGAGCCAAGGCGCTGACGCCACGCTTTACGGCCGGCGCGGCAGCCAGGGTGCTTCCGCACACCAGCACCAAGGCCATCTGCATGGCAAAAGCCAAGAGGTTCCACACGCCTCCACCCCAGTGCTCGACGACCTCGAGCGGGGTCTGATGGCATACGGGCATGGCTATCAACGCCGCCACGAAGGTGAGAAGGATGGCAAAGATGAATGGTTCGGGCAGCCAGCGCTGCACCAGACGGACACAGAACTTAATCATACTACCACTTCATCAACTGACGAATCTTGTTGGGGATGTCGGTATTCTGCTGAATGCCGCTGAAGCGTTCGGCGCCGGGGCCATAGGCGAAGACGGGCACCATGCAGCCGGTGTGGCTTCCCCAGTGGTAACGGGGCACGTTGACGCCCTGCTCGATATCGCCGTCGGGCAGCGTGAGACCGCCGGTCTCGTGGTCGGCGGTGACCACGACGAGGGTCTGACCGTCCTGCTCGGCCCAGTCGAGGACGGCATGGAGCATCAGCTCGAAGTCGGCCAGTTCGGCCATCATGTAGGCCGAGTCGTTGTTATGGCAAGCCCAGTCGATTTGCGAGCCTTCAATCATCATGGTGAATCCCTTGGCGTTGCGGTTAAGCATCTCGATAGCCTTCAACGAGGCGGGACGCAGCACATCGCCGCGTTCGGGCTCGGTGAGAGGGTCGCCGTCGTAGAGAAGGCCCACCAGGCGGTCGCCGGTGAAGGCGAGCAGGCTGTCGAGCGAGCGCGTGACGGTATAGCCGCGGGCGGCCAACGTATCGAGCGGAGCCTGGCCGTCCTTACGATTCTCGGGCAGGAAGTATTTGTAGCCACCGCCCACCATCACGCTGTGCTGACACTGGGCCAGCTGCACAGTCAGGGTGTCGTACATCTTGCGGTAAGGCACATGGCCGTAAGTAGAGGCCGGCGTGGCATCCATGGCATCGCTAACTACGACAAAGCCAGTGCTCTTGCCGGCGGCGACAGCATCGTCGAAGATGGTCTGATAACGGGTCGAGTCGGGGCCCCAGTTGACATGGTAGTTCTCCACCTTGTGGCCTGTGGTGAGGGCAGTGCCGCCGGCCGACGAGTCGGTGCGGTACTTGTTGAGCGAATAGGTGCGCGAAAAGCCGGTGATGGGGAAGCGCAGGAACGCCGAGTTGTCGGCCTTGGCTGCCACGACCGAGGCGTAGACCTGGGCCACACCCATACCATCGCCTACAATAAGGATAACATTCTTAGGGGCAGGCTGTTGCTTGCCTGCACAACCACAAAGCAGCATGACGGCTGCCAGCGTGGGGATTATCAATCGTTTCATATAGGTAGTTGTTTATTTTTGCGGTGCAAATTTACGAAAAAAAAACAACAAGGGCGTGGTGTCGTTTTTTTTTCGTATTTTTGCCGCATGAAAAGAACTATGTTTACCGGCCGAATGAAGATGGCCGACATGATAGCCTCCAACTACGACCTAATCCTTATGCTGCCTAGGTTTGGCATTCCTCTGGGATTTGGTGAGGATAGCGTCCGTGATGTGTGTCGCCGCTATGCGGTTGACGAGAATTTCTTTCTCACGGTATGCAATATTTACACTTTTGACGACTATCGCCCCGACGACGAGGAGGTGGCCGCTATCGACAACCGCTTGGTGGTGGAGCACCTTCAGGCCAGCCACCGCTACTATATCGACGAACGCCTCCCACACCTGCAACATCATCTGGACCACATCGCCGAAGGAGTGGGTGAACAATCGGCCGCCATACTGCGCAAGTACTTTGCCGACTACTGCCGCGAAGTGCGCACACATGTGCATCGCGAAGAGAAGAACCTCATGACGATGCTGGATGGCAAACCCGCAAAAGGTGGGCACGGTCATGCCATGAGCGAGCAGTTTCAGCGTAGCCACGACAACATCAAGGACAAGCTGTCGGACCTCACCCAGATTATCCTCAAATACGTGCCAGGCGACCGGCTGAACGAGGAGATGATGGAGGTGGTGTACGACATTATGCAGCTGAGTCGCGACCTGGAGAAGCACGCCGAGATAGAGGAGATGCTTCTGATGCCGCCTGAAGACTACGCCTTGAGCGACCGCGAGCAGGAGGTGCTCGAACTGGTGGCACAAGGGCTTTCGAGCAAAGAAATCTCTGAACGGCTTTCTATCACCGTCAACACCGTCAACACTCATCGCAAGAGCATCACCCGCAAGACCGGCATCAAGAGCGTGGCCGGCTTGGCTGTGTATGCCATGTTGAAGAAAGGATAATAAAAAGGTTTTTGCAATATGAAAGGACTGAAGACTATAAGAATAATTCTTGCGGCGATGATGCTGCTGGGCATCACCGCGCTACTGCTCGACACTACAGGTATGCTTCGCCACTGGCTGGGCTGGATGCCGAAGGTGCAGCTGCTGCCCGCTTTGCTGGCAGGGGGCTTCCTGCTGGTGGTAGCCGTGCTGGTGGTGACGCTGCAGATAGGTCGCTTCTACTGCGCCGTCATCTGTCCCATGGGCATCTTTCAGGACATCTTCGTCTGGTTCCACAAGCTTATCTTCGGCAAGAAGCGCCCGTTCCGCTACCACAAGCCACAGAACTGGCTACGTTACACCGTACTGGCACTCTTCGTATTGTTGATGGTTTTGGGATTGAACAGCCTGGCAGTGCTGATAGCCCCTTATAGCGCCTATGCACGCATGGTGACGAGCATCCATGCCAGCGGCGCTGTACAGTGGGTGGCCATCGTCACGCTGGTGGTTGTCGGCGTGATGAGTTTCGGATGGGGTCGCCTGTGGTGCAACACCATCTGCCCCGTAGGCTCGCTGCTGAGCCTAGTGAGCCGCTACCGCCTTTTCGGTATCCGCATCGACGCCGAGAAGTGTGTCGGCTGTCGCAAATGCGAGCATGGATGCAAGTCCATGTGCATTGACATCGACAACAAGCGGGTGGACCAGTCTCGTTGTGTCGACTGCTGGAACTGCCTCTCACAGTGCAAGGTGGGTGCCATCAAACTCACCACTGCGGAAAGCAAGAAGAGAAAAGCCGATGAGGTAGACCCTTCGCGTCGCAAGTTCGTGGCCACTACCGCTCTGGTGGGCGCCGCCATGGCTGCACAGGCCCAAGAGCAAAAACTCGACGGAGGGCTGGCCGCTATCACCGGCAAGCAAATTCCCGACCGCAAGACGCCGCTGAAGCCGTTTGGTTCCCATGGTCTGAAGCACTTTTCTTCCCATTGCACCTCGTGCCAGCTGTGCGTGAGCCAATGCCCCGAACATGTGCTGAAGCCTTCTACCAAGCTTGAGACATTCATGCAACCCGAGATGAACTTCGCCGATGGCTATTGCCGCACAGCATGCACCCGTTGCAGCGAGGTGTGCCCCGCCGGCGCCATCCTGCCCGTGAGCAAAGAGGAGAAGACCGCCATCAGCATCGGTGTGGCTGTGGTGCTCAAGGACAACTGCATCTCCTGCGGCACTTGCGCACGCCACTGCCCTGCTGCAGCCATCAGCATGGTAGATGGTATCCCCGCTGTCGACGAGAGTCGCTGCCTCGGTTGCGGCGCTTGCGAATACTATTGCCCCGCCCGTCCCGTGACTGCTATCTATGTTGAGGGACGCGAACTACACACTGAAAAATAACAAACACACATAAAAAACTAATAGCAACATGAGTTTCAACATCAAAAACACGCTCATCGACTTCTTCAAGTACATGGGCACCTTCAAATTCTGGAAAGAGTTGGTCATCATGACCCTCGGCATGGCCGTCACCGCTGCGGCCGTATATTACTTCTTGGTTCCCAGCAAGCTAATTATCGGCACCATCTCAGGTCTGAGCATCGTGCTGGTCAACATCTTCGGCGGCAACCTCGGCAACTGGATTATGGGCATCAACATTGTGCTGCTCATCTTGGCCTTCCTCTTAATCAACAAGGAGTTTGGTGCCAAAACCGTCTACACCGCCCTCATCCTCGGTCCGTTGACCAATTTCTGGGACGCCGTCTTCCCCTGGCAGAACATCGCCAACCCCAACCCCGTCACCGGCACCCCGTCGGTCATGGGCGACCCCTGGCTCGACCTCTGCTGCTTCGTGCTGCTCCTCTCGGCGGCCCAAGCACTCATGTTCAGCATCAACGCCTCGACCGGCGGCCTCGACATTCTGGCCAAGATTGTCAACAAATACCTGCACTTCGACATCGGCACCTCGGTAAGCATCGCCGGCGCCGTCATCTGCTGCACCGCCTTCTTCATCAACCCCTTCCGCATGGTCATCATCGGCCTCATCGGTACCTGGATCAACGGCCTCGTGGTCGACTACTTCACCGCCTCGCTCAACCGTCGCAAACGTGTCTGCATCGTTTCGCACGACTACGAACGCATACGCCAATACATTATCGGCAACCTGCGTCGCGGTTGCACCCTCTATGAAGTGACCGGCGGCTACAGCGGCGAGAAGAGCATCGAACTCGAGGTGCTGCTCAATAAAGACGAATTCAGCTCGCTCCTCAACTGGTTGAAAACAGAGAAGATCAACGCTTTCACCACCGCCAGCAACATCAGCGAGGTGTACGGTCTGTGGTTCAACAGCAAGAAGCGTAAGGAGCTGCAAGAGCAAATCGACAAAAGATAAATGGACAGAAGAAACTTTTTGAAAGGGCTGGCCGGCGCCGGCGTGGCTGGCGCCGCACTGGCCGCAGGTTGCAAACACCCCAACGCCACCCAAGCAGAAGGCTACCAAGCCGGCGAAGTGCCCACGGGTCAGATGACCTATCGCGAAGATAAACACGGCCAGAAGGTGAGTCTGCTGGGTTTCGGCATGATGCGGCTCCCCATCGAAGGAGGCGGTAGCCTGCGCGACAACCCCGATGCCAAACTCGACCAAGAGCTTATCAACCGCATGGTCGACTATGCCATCGAACACGGCGTCAACTATTTCGACACAGCCCCCGTCTACTTGCGTGGCATGTCGGAAGAAGCCACCGGCATCGCCCTCAGCCGCCATCCGCGTGAGAAATGGCTCATTGCCACCAAAATGAGCAACTTTCGTAACTGGACCCTTGAGGCCAGCAAGAAGATGTACTATGAGTCGTTCGAGAAACTTCAGGTTGACCACATCGACTACTACTTGCTCCATTCGTTTGGTGGCGTCGACCCCGACGGCACCAGCGACTTCGAAAAGCGTTTCGTCGACAACGGTGTGCTCGATTTCCTGATGGGAGAACGTGAAGCAGGTCGCATACGCAACCTCGGCTGGTCGTTCCACGGGCAGCAGTCGGAGTTCGACAAGGTGGTGGCTATGACCGACAAATACCACTGGGACTTCGCTCAGATCCAGATGAACTATGTCGACTGGCACTATGCTCATGAAATTGAGGAAGAAAATGTCAACGCCGACTATCTCTACGGCGAATTGGATCGTCGTGGCATTCCTATCGTCATCATGGAGCCGTTGCTGGGAGGCCGACTGGCGACCCTCAACGAAGCCCTCGCTCACAAACTCAAAGAACGCGAACCCGAGCGCAGCCTCGCCTCGTGGTCTTTCCGCCACCTGGGCATGTATCCCCGCATCATGACCTCGCTCAGCGGCATGAGCGCCATGGAGCACGTGGAGGACAACGTGCGAAGCCACTGCCCTTGCGAGCCGTTGAGCGACGACCAGATGGCCCTGCTCGACCGTATAGCCGACGAATACGCCCACTTCCCCGTCATCCCCTGCACCACATGCCAGTACTGCATGCCTTGTCCCTATGGCCTCGACATCCCCGGCATCTTCTCGTTCTACAACAAAAGCGTTGCCGAAGGCAATGTGATGACCGAAGGCACCGCCGAGCAAAAAGAATATCGCCGTGCACGCCGTGCTTTCCTCACCACCTACGACAAGAGCATCGAGCGGTTGCGCCAGGCCGACCACTGCATCAATTGTGGCGAATGCCTCAAACACTGCCCGCAGCACATAGCCATTCCCGACAAGATGCGCATGATTGAGGACTACACCAACCGCTTGAAAGACTCGTTGGTATGAAACCATTGAAAAAACGCATAACCAATGGATACATCATCGGATTCACACTTACGCTCGTCTTAATAGTTGTGTCATTATACCAACAACCACTGGAAAGACTCATTGGTAAGACACTTTTGCAAATCCTCGAATGTATATTTGGGCTCATTGCATTAGTGCTATTTGGAGGTAGATTTGGAGGTAGATTTGGAGGAGGTTTAATAGATGCATGGGAAAAAGAAAGAGAACACCTCAAAGGTGCCCATGTCTATAAAAACGGCAAGGAATTGAAAAAAGACGAAAAAGGCAATATTTTAAAATCAAAAAAATGAAACTGTTATTCTTAGGTACTTGGGAGATTATCCTCATCGTTCTGGTAGTGCTGCTGCTATTCGGCGGCAAGAAGATTCCCGAACTGATGCGTGGCCTCGGCAAAGGAGTGAAGAGCTTCAAGGACGGCGTCAACGGCGTTGACGAAGAGAAAAACGACGAAAAGAAAAGCGAGTGACCTTCTGGGAACACCTCGACGAGTTGCGACGGCGACTGTGGCGTGTGCTGTTGGTTGCCATAGTGGCTATGGTGGCCTGCTTCTGCTTCAAGGAGCAGCTCTTCGCCGTGGTGATGCGGCCCAAGCCCGATTGGCTGCAGCTTATCAACGTCGAGCTCACCCAGCAGTTCCTCACCCACATGCGGGTGGCCCTCTGGGCGGGGCTTATAGTGGTTTCGCCCTACATCATCTACCAGATGTTCGCCTTCGTGGCCCCCGGGCTCTACGCCGCCGAGCGTCGGCTGGCCGTCAGGGCGGTCGCGTGCGGCTACCTGCTCTTCCTGGCAGGCGTGGCACTCAACTATTTCATCGTCTTCCCCTTCACCGTCCGCTTCCTGGGCGGA
>JAEEGL014671315.1_pt1 | contig 26410 bp, 16 predicted proteins | sample 9134231 | NCBI WGS metagenome assembly JAEEGL01 (sample SAMN16246548, study PRJNA631951) | gut metagenome | biome: gut microbiome; feature: rumen; material: fiber-attached | host: Bos | place: Iran: Karaj | collected 2018-10
ACAAGGGAGAAACCTTTGTTGGCTTTGCGATTCTCACGCATATGAGCGATTTTAGTCATCATAAAGAATATCCTCCTTATTATTATTATATGACTTGTTTCTATTACGATGCCCCTTCCCCCTTTGAAAGGAGCACAATAACCATTTTTTGTGAACCAGCGCCCACCTCGGTAGACCGAAATATGGGTGCTTAAATTCACCTTACAACTTCATTTTACACATCAGCTGTCACAAACCTGTCACAGACAGTGCATTTTTTAAAAAATTTTTCTGCCCTGACACGGCGCCTGAAATGGTGAGGGAAGAACCCCGCCTCACCCGGCACGCAGCCCCGCCGAAGGGCCGATCGCACATTGCCGGTTTCTTCCCCGGGGCGGGCTACCCCACCCCGGGTGAAGTGGATCTGATACTATATTGTGCGTTACGACAACGATGCAAGACCTATGGCGCGATATTCAAGCTTTGAAACAGTGCTTACCGCGTCACTACCGACAGACGCCTGAGCATAAATGGTATATGACTCTTGTGTCTTCAATGCATTCTTTACATCATCAGGTACATCAAAATAATATGTCACATCTGATGTTACCTTATAGCCGCCGGCTGTGTAACTGACCGTTTTATTTTCGTCTTTTCTGTGAAGCTCTATATTGGTAATCTGCTGAGTGCAGGCGCTGTCCTTATAGAAATTGACAAGCAGATCGCCTTCTACACCGATAGTGATATTGGGGTCTATAATCTTGACTCCTGTCTCTTCTCCATCAAAAGATGTTGCGCTTGATGAACCATTTCTGTCATTTTTCGTGAGCATCTGATACTCAATATTCGTGTTGTCGGTTTTGTCTCTGAAGTGAACCTCAGGCACTTCTTTTGACGCTCTGTAAGAGGCAACAAGAGTATTGATAAAGAGCTCAGCTTCTTCCATCGTGAATATATTTGCGTGACCTGCTCCGGTATAGGTGACATTACCCGAAGTGAAAATGTAGTATGAGTTTGCGCAGTCATTCGGGAGAAGGTCATAACAGGTCTGGCCCTCCCACGAGTCAGTGTTGCGATAAACCTTGCTCGGATCCGCCAGGCAGTACCAGACCGTTGTTTCGCCGTCATTAAGGTTAATCTGATAAAACTGATCGTGTGTCGGCATAATCCTGATTTTACCGTCTTTCAAGGCTTTACCGTTATCTTTCTTCACATTGCCGAAATAATCAATGTAATCGGTGGTGCCGCCGAATGCCGAGGTGTTGATATCATAAGGATACGATGTGATTGAGCCCTTGCCGACCTGTGTGATAGCGCTTGTTACATAAGGATCTCTGTGCGCTACGGTCGGATTGCCGGGAACCGTGATAGGCATATAATAGCTGTTTGCAAGTGAACTGTTGCCGACTATGCTGTTTGACATATACCTTGCTATAGTCCACTTTGTAAAGCCCTGGGTTTCATAGATATACTCCGCTTTGACCTGGTCGCCTTCAAAGGTTATGGGCACCTCCACACCTTCAATCATTCTGGTGCCGCCGGGAGTGCCTTCCGGCCATGAGGTATAAACTATTTCCTCGTCTCCCTCAGTCGCCTTCGAACGCCTCTTGGCAGAGCTCGGCTCATAAGCTACCGTGAATCCATGGGCAAGCATTTCGGGCTCGGTAACAACTCCGGCAGTTTCGGCAGTTGTAACATATTGCCCCTGCTTGACATTACCGTCTTCATCAAGCTGCGGAATATCTGTGCCGATAAGATAGCTGAATCTGTGGCCGTGTCCGAAATCGGTTTCCTGCCAATATGTTCTGGTTGCTGTCTTCTTCTCCTGCATACCCTTCCATATCTCATAGGTTATTCCGTACCTGTCAAGCTTCAGCGGGTATCGCAAAATCAAATTGTTGTAATAGCCGTCTCTTGTGCGGTTATCGGCAATCTTGTTGTTAAGCTCTTTTTCCTGATCTATATCGGGAGAGTCAACACTAACTTGTGGTAAACCAAAGGCGCCCCTGACAAGGTTTCTGAACCAGTACCACACTCTTGTTGCGGTCTCTTTCACCGTGGTATTCCAGAAATTCTCCAATGTCTGAGCTATATTGCCTATCCAGCTCACTGCATTAAGCGCATAGTAGTCAATATAGTTAACATTGCCGTTTGTGGTATCGTGGCAGAAGAGAACAGGCTTACCGCTGTCAACATAATTCCTTATAGCCATCGCGGCATACATATTGAAGCCGAGAGTGGAGGCGGAAAGGTTGAAGAACGAGCCGTTTTGTCTCTTATCTTTTCCGTAGGAATCACCGAAACCGAGAATGAGCATATCAAACTGTGAAAGGAAGTCATCATCGGTTGCAAGACCATCCGAGGTGAGAGAGTCCTCATCGGGATACCAGTAGAAATCCAGCTCATAAATATCGGTAAGCGCGATATCCACCTCAAAGTCAAACTTCTCATAGGTCATTACGGGGTTACCGAAATAATCGTAGACCGGCTGGCCGTTCTTGTACTTCTGTACCTTTTCGCCCTCGGGATTCACCCATAATTCCACATGAGTTCTGTATTTGAGTCTGTCCTTTGACAGCTGTGAAAGTACATCCTGATAATGCTGGCTGATATACTGAGTAAGGCCCGTACCTCCTTCATTCACCTCGAGCTCATTCATAGGATCATAATAAACTGTTCGGTCGAGCTTGGCTTTTTTGGTTATTTCTTTGCCGCTTTCATCAGTGATAATCCGGTCAAGGCAGAGCTGGTAGAACGCATCATTTGCATAATCCGCTTGGGAATAATCGCAAACCCAGTTTGATTTCTTCCTGTAATCTCTTGCCGTAGTATTCTCTCTGAGATACCAAACCTGGTCTTCCTCGTTCTGCGATGTGTCAGGGTCATCCACATATAGCTTGCCGTCCCTGCCGGCACCGGTGCCGAGGAACACGCTTCCGAGATAGGCGTTGCCTTCCGCAGCAGCGGCAAGCGTTCTGGAATCAAACGGCGACTTTGCAAGCTCCGAACCCGTAATAGTTGAAGTGTCGTAAGTCGGTCTCCACATTCCTTTAACTACGGCATAACGATTATTATTATTATAATCGTCTATTTCCTGTCCAACAGCATTGTAAAGCCGTATAACGGAGTTGGACCAGTGATCCGCCGGAAGCACCTGTACCGCGTTTATTACCGTACCTTCTTCGCCTGCTTTGCGGTATGCGTAGCCGATGTAAGAATCCGTCAGGAATTGGTCATTCGGGTCCACCACTACCAGCTTCCACGGAATAACGCCGACATAGTTTGAAGGAACCGTCTTGAGGAGGTGATACTGGTGCTCTTCCAGACCGGTTTTGCAGCTTGAAATCAAGCCGTCCTCTATCGTTGTGCTGCCCTCGTTCAAGCGGTTAATAGGCGTTTCCTCATAATAGCTGAACACAGCATCGTGGTTGGCATCAATATAAAGATGAACCTCATAAGACTTGGAACCCTCGGTCTTGTCATTACGCACCGAGAAATTCACTTCAATATCTCTGTCCGGAAGAGGATCGGGGTAAGATACAAGAGTATAGGGATCCACTTCAAGCTTGGGCGCCTGAATTGACTGAATCCGGTTCCCGAGGAGCGTTCTGTTGTCTTCCTCTTTCAAATCGCTCGCGGCAAACACCGATGGCAGTTTTTCTTTGTTTTTGGTTGGATCTTTAGTATTCTCAACCTTGTTATATACACTTGACATAAACTGATACAGATATGTCGTGTTATCTACCGTGCGTTCCTCTACTCTTGTGTTGCCCTTCATTTTGACCTGAACCGTGCCGACCCCGCCGGCGCTTGAGGTAGCTCCCGCAACCCAGGCAGAATTCGGAATCACATTATACTTGGTGATATAAGATGTCCATGAACAGCTGTAATTACCGTGTCGGTCACCAGTGCTCCAAGCGCCGACCTCATCCCACGAGTGCTCGCCATTGATATCTCCTTCTATAGCCAAATAAGCATAATCGCAAGCTGTCTTAGTAATCTTCATTGTACCATCATTCACGTTTGTGATAGTTCCGTGAACACCATTATGGCAACCACAGTCACCATATGTTCCTATTCTTGCATGATGTCTCCAGTTTAATTCACTATAGTCCACATACACATTATAATCGCGCGGATTAGGATTGATATTTACATAAGCAAGCTTATCATTGCCTGTCCTTTTTCCCGTAAGAGTGAAAGTCTGAATACAGTTCTTTTTTTCAGCAGTATCAAAATCTATATCAGGTGTATAATCAAATCCGGAGCCAGTATTGGTGAATGATATTTCATTGCTGTGAAGCTTCAGACCGCTGGTGATAAATTTCTCCTTATACTGTTCGGAAACAGGCACATTATAGTCGACCTCTCCCGGTTTAGGCAACCTGAAAGTAACCTCACAGTAATAGTGGATATTATTGTTTATTTGAAGATAGGGAATTCTACCCCTGTCACTTTCTTTATTCAAAGAGATACCGGAAATAACATCATTACCGTCCAGGTTCTGATAGTTTTCGCTGTAGTTCCAGTCGCCGAGAGTGCTGTACCAGTTTCTCGCGGTTTTGTCGGCATTCAGTTTCGAATCGTCCGCCCACGGCTCAACCCAGTCAGCCGGTTTCATTTTATCGGTAACTCCGTTCTTCTTTGCCTCGTCTGCAGATCTGTAAAAAGTGCCGTAATCCGTATTCTTGGTGCCTGTTTCACTTCCGTTTTTTGCCCATTTAAATTTGAATTCGGGTATGAGGCCCTTGGGCACATCACCTAACAACTCGGCTTTTACAAAAGCAAAATAAACCGAATTTGAACCGGAGCCCGCGTCATTGGTTTTAAAAGATTTGCCGTCGGCACTCGTGCTTTTGCCCCAATGGTCGGTTCCGGATGTGCCGCGGTAAACAAGCTTTGCGGTGACTCTGACGGAATAATCAGCTTCAAACATCTGCGCCTCAACAAGATCATCGGCAAAAACCACGGGGAAGCCCGCCTCCGCGTATGACTTAAGCTGATCCATAACATTGCGCGAAATATCGTTGCCGGTGGTTCTCAGGTCAAACTCATGATTAGGCCAGATAAAGGAGGTGCTGAAGCTTCGCCCCTTACCGAGTATTGAAGTGTAATCGGCATCAAGAAGGCCTGCGAGTGTTTTGCCCTCAACGGTTCCGGAAACCATATCAACGAAGTTATCATCATATTTTATGTTGCCGGATGTGTAGGCATCACCTATGCTGGTATAAAGTTTGTTTTTGATTTCCACTCTGGTGTCATTGTAATCAATATTATATGATCCGCTTCTGTATGACGCCTGCTTTTCGAGATTGCCTATGGCAGCGCCGATATAAACCAGATCATAGTTTTCAACTATCTTTGCTCCCGTGCCGTTGAGCTCGGCAGTTGACATACGGGTGAGAGTGATATAATCCTTGGCGTTTTCTTCTGTTATGGTTACTCTGTTGCCGTTTTTATCAACGAGAATCTTATCTGGGAGCCACTGAGACCCGATGATATACTCATCAATATAAGATTTGTTAGGCACGGTTTCATGAGAGTATGGATTATAATACTCTTCCTGTGGATCGTTGGTGTAAGGCTCAATATCAAGCACTCTGAAATTACGCAGAGTGCCCATAATACGCCTGCCCTTGTAGTTGATTATGCAACGGAAGCAGGACGCTTCATTGGTAAAGGAATTGGGCAGTTTGTTGCCGGTGCCTCTTATATTGTTTTCATAATCAATCTGATACTGGACATCATAGTAGGGCGATGATTCGGAATCTGCATTAGGAATGACGGTTGTAATCTCTTTTGTGGCAATTGAACTTGCAGTGCCACCTATATCCGCGGGGTTGAAAGCATATATGTTGGCGCTGACACCGCCGCCGATAATGGAAACTCCGCCGTTTTCCGTGGCCTTGTCAATAAGCTCATTAACAAGCGAAAACAAAACGGGCTGTTCGGTTTCAGAAATGCAGTAATTATTGACAGGGTTTGTATCAATCAGGCGCGCGTCAACTGCCACGGGAACTTTGTAAGTGCCTCCCGCAGCATCCAGAATTGCATCTTTGACTTCCTCAGTTATATCCTCCGTAAATCTTGTAATACTCGGCGCGGAACTGATTGAAGTACCCGTGCCGGCGGAAATTACAAGCATATTGGCAACCTTTACCTCACCGAGCAGAGATTCCGTATTATTAAGAGATTCGGGGGTTACTGTTTTAACAGTTACAGAAAAATTATCCGTTCCGGTGACATAGTCCAGAGCGTTCATCTTGAAAAGATCATTGTTTGTAAAAACATTTGAGAAGTATGCCGTATCGGTGTAAGCGGTTATATAGTCGGACCCTTCCACATTGGGCTTAAAGATGTAATCGCTTTTGCCGTCGCCGGTATAAGTGTATGTTTTGTCAAGCGCTTTAAAATACCCGCCTCCGTCTTTTCTCTGCTTGAAGGCGAGATTTGATGTGCCCTCCTCACGCTTAACTTTTGCGCGGTAGGTGTGATATTCGTCACGGGTTTCCGTAACAGGCAGAAGAGTTTCGGGCTTGTCATCACTGCCTGTAATAACATGATTATCGTTGATTGTAGCTGTATAGTATCCGCCCGCCATGGCTTTATCATAATCAATTTCCAATTCTTCAGCACTGTCAACTCCCGCGACACCTACACATTTGTATGTCCCCGGTTTTTTCGAATCTTCTTCATAAATACCTACGCCGTTAAAATCCATTGTTTCCCAGTCTGAAGCAGAAATCGAAGTGAAAGTAAGATCATACCAGTAATCGTTCGCCGTATCGGCATAGGTCTCATCGGCATAAATGAATCTGTCGGTATCCTGCTCATAGCCGCGCGGCTCGCCGATATATATGTTTGAGAATTTGGCAGTTGTGTTTTTACTCTTTACGCCGAGGCAGAGCTGAAACTGCGAAACACCCTCGGGAGCAGTGAAAGAGAAAGTGTAATGCTTGCTCTCGGTTAATTCATCGGGAATATCGGATTGAATTGATGAGAGCGACAGCAAGCTTGCCGTGCTTGAAAGTGTTGGAATTGAAGTAGAACCCCATTTATATGTAACAATATAAAGATGAGCTTTTTTGCCGTCTGTAATATCAAGGTCAAATGAAATTTCATAGGTTTTTCCGCCTTCAATGCAATCCTGCTTATAGCCGTAACCGGTTGCATATGAGGTGTACATACCTGTAGTGTTTGTGCCCAGAGTATCGGACACTATGGTAACCGAATTATCATCAAACTCTATATAGTCTTTTGCTGTAAGAGCGCCTAAAGCAGTAAGACCGGTAAGAGCGGGAAGGTTATTATAGTAATAAATCGGCTTTCCGTTTGCGTTATTTTCATTTTTTAAGTAGAACTGTGATTTCCACCTGGCAAAATCAAATATTGACTGCGCAATGCTGTAGCTTGCGTTCATCTTATAGTCACCGGTATTAAGAGCAGCGATATACTCCGGCGTACCTTCCTCATAACCCTCGGCAGGGCTGACAAATTTTCCGTATACAGTGTCACTGTCGGCAGAGGCTAAGCTAAGCATTAAAAGGCGCTTTGCTCCCTCAAGAGGACTGCCGTCGTCGGCAACTTCCCCTTTATAGTAAAACTCACCGTCATTCGCCCGTGTTACTTCCCATGGGAAATACTCTATATACTGGTCTCCGTCTCCTTTGGTAAGAGGATAGCCAGTAGAATTCTTATCGCCGATTATACCTTTACCCGAAAGATCAGAATAAACGTCTCTCATATAGTTCTTACGGTCATTCCTATTCCAACCCTCAACCTCTGCGGCTTTGCGCGCAAAAATATCCAGCGGTTCATTGCCGGCGGCAAGATAACCCATAGTCGTCTGCTCGGCATCGGGAACAAGCTCAATCACCTCAAAGCTGGACTTGTTGTTCAGGGTATCTCTTTTAAGAGATTCGATATAATCGAACGACTTAAAAGCAGCTGACTGAACCGTAAACAAAGGCCCCACAGCCGTTGCGGCAAGCACAACAGCCAGAGTGCCCGAGACAGCCTTTTTCATTTTTTGCGGCACTTTAATCTTTCTCATTATTTTTGCCTCCTTACACGATATAACACGATATACAGGGAAAGGGATTAACCCCCGGATAAAGTATCAACCAAAGCATCTAAATAAGATTCGCTCTCCCCTTTTTCCTTAATATAGACGGGGGGATTCCGGAAAGAGAAAATCTGACTTGTTGAAAATTGTTTATTACCATCTGACACTGTGAGTGTCAGCTTAACAGCGCTTGCGTTATCGCCTGAAAGAGACGGTATTATCTCTGCAACAAAGCCCGAAACATCCGAGCAGAATGGATCGCCTGTAAAATTATTAAGCTGAGTCTTTGCTGAGCTTATCGGCGAACTTGAAAAATAGATTTTATTATCACTTGTATCAAGGCGAAAGGCATACACCGTGTCGCCGTCTGCGAAATAGATAACACTGTTGCCATAGCCCGACTCTTCAGCGTCATCAGCAGGTTCGGCAGGATCCTCAGCGGGGCCTTCGGGATCTTCGGGGTCTTCAGAATCGTCAGAATCATCTGCGACCTCCGAAGCGCCGTCATCCTGTTTTGTAATACCTGCACTGCACATCATAAAATACTGCTGAAACTGTGCCATAGCCGTCTGAGATTTATACTGCAGATTAATCTGCCTGCTTGTGGTGGTATAAATGTTTGAACCGGCGGAAACAGTTGCTATAACAGTAATCATCACAAGCGAGAGCAAGGCAAAAGCAATAATCAACTCTGCAAGCGAGAAGCCGGTATTGCTTCGCGCAAACCTATTAAATTGTTTATTTTTCTTAGTCATAAGCAAATCACCCGTTTTTACCGGATTTTACAATAACTCATGCTCGCCGGTGGATTTATATATCTTAATAGTATGTTTTGAATAGAAATTGAAAACAATATCGGCAGCTGTGTCGCTGACACCGGTTCCTAGCACCAAGGTGTCTCCCGATTTAAGGCTTTTAACCCTGCCGGTATCCATGCTGAACTCAAGGCGTATCTGACCGCCTGATAAAATATCTGTCTCTCCGCAGGTGATATGCAGCTTGTCATTGCCGATTTTATCCTGCACATCGTACGCTTCATCAGCATCATAAAATGTGCCGGATTCACTGTTGTACTTTATTTCGTGGAGCTCACATTTATAGCAATTGTTTGCGGTATCAAACTTAATAATCAAACAGTTTTTTGTACCGCTGAGAGCGTTCACTTTGCTCTGAGCAATCATCGCGTCAATGGTTTTAGCAGCCTTATACGAGCGGGCGTGAAGGGCGCTTGTAGCTGCACCGCCCGCTACGCCGGCAGCAATTAGTATAATTGCAGTAACGGCAATCAGTTCAACGAGAGAGAAGCCGAGATTATTTGTTTTTTTCATATTGCTTCACCCCCGATTGAAAGTTAAGAATTATAAGTTGTGAATTATAAATTGCACCTTCGGTGCATGAATCGGCTTCGCCGTGAATCACCTTGGGCATTAATTAAATTGCTTGGCAATTCATTGTGGGGACTTCGTCCGTTTTATTTCGTCCACACTCGGCGCTTCGCGCCACCCTCTCCGATCGTGGAGAGGGCCAATGCTCCGCATATCACGCCTTGCCGTGAAGCGTTTATCATATGAATACCAACTGCTTTGAGTAAAGCAAAGTACATCCTTGTCGGTCGGGCCGAAAGTGCGGAAAAATCTGTTTATTCAAATAAACCGACAGCCAAAAGCTAATCTATAAATTATTATTCGTCTGTGATTATTCTCCAGTTGCGGTAACCGACAAGATCTGTCACTGCCCAAGCTGTTGCTTCCTGAGATTCAACAGCGTCCATATCTTCAAGAAAATCGGTTATACTGTCACCGTCACTTGATGTTGAAACAGCTGCAGCAGAAACTCTTTCGTGATCTTCGTTAAGCTTAGCTCCGTTCTTGAGCTCAAGATTGCCCTCTGCCGCAATAAGGCCGTTGAAATTGACGCCGTCAACAACTATATCACCTGTTGAGATAATAAGGCAGACATTGTCGGGATTTGCCTCCTGAACAACCTCACCGTCAACCTTTATAACCTTGGTTTTTGAGCCGTTTGATTCGATTTCGGTTATCTCCACATCTCCGTTAGCGGCAACAGCAACTATCTGATGCGTATCTGAGCTGAAATATGTTTCGCTTCCGCTGAGATCATGAAGGTCTTCGGAAAGGATAAACTCAAGCGGATTGCCTTCTTCACTGTCTTCGATATTTGCGCGACCCAGTGTTGTTTTGAGAATGTCATACTGAGATTGGTATGTCTCCGCCAAGCCGACATAAAGATCAAATTCACTTTCCGGAGTATAGCCTGAAAGCTGGCTGCTCTCAAACGGGAAATATCCTCTCGAAGTGACTGTGGGAGCGTTTGCATCATAAGATGCTTTTATAATAGTATTTTCAAAATCAATACTGCGTTTCATATAAGCATCTATTATCTCGGGATGAGCACTGTAATAATCTCTGAAAAACTCGGTTGCCTTGGCAGGGGTTTCAAATTTTGCAAACGCATAAACCATAAGATCAGATGAACCCGGGAATTGCTCGCTGTCAATTTCAACATCGATAATGCCGTAATCTGCGGCAACCTTTTTACCCAATACATACACATTTTCGTCAAGCTTGAATCCGTCCGAAGAATATTCTTCACTCGGACTTTGAATTGACTGGAACTTGCTTATTTCCATTTTTTCCGGATTTGTATAAAGCTGAGTGCGGTTGTTTTGATAAATATAGTAAACCATTTCAGACGGAAGCAAATATACCTTTTGATTTTCTTTTGCAGACAAAGATTCACCGGTAGCGATGTCGGAACTATTATAATGAGAGCTTATAAAAGCACGACCGGCAAGAATAAGGCTGTCAAGGCCGCTGAAATCGAACTTAACGCCATTGCTATTGCCTTCTGCTCCTCTGTGATTGACTATAATTGAACTCGATTTTGATGAATCGGTTTCGCTGTAACCGAAGCCGAAATAATGTCCGACAAGTTTAACACTCGCGTTAGCTCCTTTAATTTCCAAGTCATTTGCAACACGGATATCACCTGAAAGGTCGGCTACACCGAATGGACCGACAATTATATTATTTGCCCAGAGAGTACTTCCGTCTTCAAGGATAAAACGGTCACTGCCATTAATTCCATCAACATTTATATCTCCCGGAGTAATAAACGAGGAGTTGTCCTGTCCCAATGCTTTTTTAAAGGTCATGGTTGAGCCGGAACCGGTTAGTAGCGCATCGCCGAAATATGCTCCGCCTTTTATGCTGCAGTCGCCCTGACCGGCCACCTGAACAAGATTACCCTTAATAATGCAGGCGTTTTTCGCGATGCCTATGTCCGCCATAGACTGGTTGCTGTAAGGAATAGAGGGATAATCAATGGCAATATCGGTTTCAACCTTTGTGATTCGCTCGTTTTCATCTCCGGTATCTTTAACAAATGTAATAACAACGCCCTTGAGAATAATCGGCTCCGGCTTCTCACTTGCCACAATTTCGTTTGCAAGATTAAGAGCAACACCTTTGCCGCTCGCGTTCAAAGCCGCATCGTTTGATTCTATGGTGATTGCGCCTGATTCATCATCAACTATCATAGCCCTGAGAACATTGAGGTTGTATGTGCCGGCTTCTTTATCGAAAAGCAAACCTTTGGGATCGACAGCAGTCGGTTCAACATATTTTCCGCCGTCAATATAAGGACCGCGCCAGCTTAAAACACTGTCACGATATTGCTCACGGAACTCAACACTGACATTTGAACCGAAGTCGTTATAGCGTATAAGAGTGTTATCATATGCATCCAATATGGCATCGGAGCAGATATCCTGAATGCCGGCATTAAGCTGCTCGGCAACCGACGAAGCATCATAGAACACCTGCTTGCCTTTTCTTTCGGAGTCACGCATCATAAAGTTGGTATGCGAAAGGGTAAGAATCAAGGTGCCGAAAGCCGCAAGAAACATCACTGCCACAAGAATTGTGACAATGCCCGCGCCTTTGTTGTCAAGTTGTTTAAATAACCTGCGCTTCATAAAACTACCTCCGATGGGTATTTAAAAAGACTATTTCAGCCTGCTTGCCTTCAGCTCGCATATCGGTTTTGCATCTTCGTCGTCAGCCTTACCGCTGTTATAAATCTCAATGGTTACATTATAAAGCCTGTTTTCGGGCGCTGTTTTAACAAGCTGATTTCTGAGCATTGAAGGAAGGGAGAAAAAGAAGTAACCAGAACTGTGGGGCGATTTGATTTTATATTCATAATCACCGAGTATTGCCTGTGAACTGTCACCGATCTGCCTGTGAGCATTGGTATAAACATTCATCATTTTATCGGTGGGATTGCCGAAACTGTCAAGTTCTATCGTGTAATTTTTATTGTGATATTCGCTGATTGAAAATTCATAATTACGGTCCTTGTTTAGATAATCATCACGAACCTGAGCACTGACTGCTTCGTCGAGAATGCTATAATAAGTGCCTTCATCGGTTTTAATCATAGGCACCTGCTTAACAAGGAAAAGCTTGAATTTTAAAGGTGGATTGTCATTATTTTTATCGATATTTATTATTATTTCTTCTGCCGACACTCCGTCGTAAAACGGATAGTACATAAGGAAGCAGGCGACTTCCTCATCATAAGATGAAATCGGATCTATGCTGTATTTGAAGGGTTCGTTCATAGGCGGTTCTGTCAGAGTATCATAACAGTCTGTTTCTCCTTCGTCAGGTAAATCAAAATAATACTGATATTCAAAAACCAAAGAGGCCCTCACATTAACTTTTAAAATTTTATGTGTAAGAGGGTCACGCTCAGGCTCCGACGTAACATCAATGATAATAGACCTGTCACGCGTAATATTTTTAGCACCGGGATACAGAAATAGAAAGTCCTGATTTGCTTTGTCATCAGGGTTCTGGCTTGTAATAAACGGTTGTGAATAAATATGCAAGCGCATCTCAGAGTACTGAGCTATTGATTTGCCGTTTACAGTCCATAAACTGCGATTGACATCGGTGTCTCCTTCGCGCTGATAAATGGCTTTTTCGTTACCGACCGGGTCAAAAAGAACCTTGGCGTCAAGTTTCTTATCCTCATATCCCAGATCAAAGCCTCTGATAATAATTTGCGAACCGTCGGCACTGACTGTGGTATTTCCGGAACTGATACCGCCGAGCATATCGAGGGCAAAAACATCAGTCATATGATTGCTCTCATCCTTGCCGCGCACAGCATCAACACCGCATGCAACAATTGTCTCCTGAATATTCTGCGCAACGGCAGTGGCTTCGCCGATTTTGCGTGACCTGCGTGTAATATCAGCTCCGAGAGTAAAAATCTGCAAAAGCGGAAGCACAACAATTGCCAAAAGAGCAACAGCAAGAAGTAATTCAACAAGGGAAAAGCCCTTGTTGTTTAGTTTTTTGCATATCAAAGCACTTTTCCCCTTTCTTTTTTATCTTGATGCCGTACCGAACGGGTCACTGTTACCGAGAGAAACATCAGGCACCGGTACAAAGACATATTCGCTACCGTCATAAGTTATGTAGTACTTGGAAATTTTAAAGCTTGTCTGCAATTTAGCGCTCTCAGAATCATAGGTTAGACCTACGCTCTCAACAAAAGTAATTTGATTTGTTTTTTCGTAGATGTACTTTAGAGCATCTTTAAACTGAGCATAAGTCATATTTGCCGAAAAAGAAGCGCCCGAACGGAAAGATTGAATCGTTACGCTCTTATCCTCGGCAATGCACGGAAACTCTCCTAGAAAACTGTCCGCATCTATACTAACAGAACTAAGATTGGTACCCAGCTCTTCATTCATCGTCTTTATATACATCAGGAAATCTTCGCTGTTCATACCGCGGGGAAGTGTAACAAGAATACCGTCAATTGTGTTTTTTGAATCTTCGATGCCTTTCTCGTAGGTCTGAATATTGCTGTGGTAGCCCTTAAGCTCATTTACATAAACCGATTGCTTACCGGCTTCCTCCTGCACGGCGAGGGTCTTTTCCTGGATTTTCTGGAAGCCAAACATATAGGCTGCGAGAAAAATCACAATACCGACAACAAGAAAGAGAATATTTTTTGTTTTGGTAGGCAGGCCTTTGACCTTTGCGATAATATCTTTGAAATTCATGTTATTCATCTCAACGCCTCCTTACATTACATCTTCAGCCGTGGTCGCTTCGGTAGTGGGAGCCGCCGTGGTGGTGGGCAAGGGATAATTGCAGGTTATAGTGAAACTGACAAGGCCCATTCCTTCATCGACTTGCCGGACTATATCACTGACATGAATCACTTCAATCGATTCAAAAGATCTGAACTGTCTGATAATAACAGCTGCTTCGTTAAATGAAGGCACACGGACATTAAGAACTACACCGTCATTGGTACAGTCTGCAGTGAGGACAGAAATAGCCGATGGCATTTTTTTCTCAAGCTCAGTAAAGAAATCGTAAAGATATTTGTTGTGCGTATCTGCGCCGGCGACAAAGTCCTCGATGTTACGCTTTCCGGCTTCGTACATATTGTACTTGTTGTAAATCTCCTCCGCGTACTGCAGGGATGAGATGCTGGCGTTGAGGTCATCAAGCTCTTTATTGGCGGAGCGGTTCTGGAACACGGCAAAGCCGACCAGGAGAATCGCAAGGCCGGTAAACGCCGCGAGGGCAATGTAGCCCGCGTTCTTGTCGCCGAGAATGGTCTGCTTGCCGCTCTGACCCGTCTTCTGTAGATACTCTTTGGGAAGGAGACTGAGGGGGGCGAGACGAGCTCCCAGGCAGTTGATATAGAGTGAGATGTCGTCAACGCTGTTGGCGAGGCCCTGAATGTTTTCAAGCTCCTCAAGCCAAACGGTTTCGGCGCCGACAGACTCCTCAACCTTTTCTTTGAGCTCGGCGAGGTGCGCGCAGGAACCCATAAGCACGACTTTCTCGACGACCTTGTCGCCGTAGTCGCCGCTGTTGAAGAAGTCAAGGCTTCTGGCAATACCCATTACAAGGCGGGTGAAATACTCGTCAAGACCTTCGGTGTCTGCCTCGGTCTCGGGCTTTTCGACTGAAACGCTCAGCTCAGCCAGGCAGTCAAGATACTCTTCGTCCGGTCTGCCCTCAAGGCCCATATAGCGGCACACCATATCGTCGCCGCCCACGGAGAGAGAACGCTGCATAAGAAGCCTGCTGCCTTCCATGAAGGTAACAAACGCCGAATCGGCATCAACCGTGACATACATCACAACCCCCTCGGAGCCGAGGCCTTTGAGCACCTGATACTGCGAGTTGCCGGCAAAATCGAGCGAGTTGATTATGAGACCGGATGCCTCCGCGAGGCTGGTATAACCCTCAATGATGGTGGAAGGAACGGCATAAACCATAACGCGGCTTTCGGTCTTGGTGGTATCAAGCACGGTGTAAGAAACAACATACTTGGAAATATCAACCGGGAAATAATCGGAAGCGTTGGTGTTGATGATGTTTTTTACCTGGTCCTTTTTTACGGCAGGCACGGTGACCTCACGCATTGCAATCTTGGAAGAAGCAATTGACATAACCGTGTCATTGAGTGAAATGCGGCGCAGGGTAAGCTGGTCTCTGATTTTTTCGCCGAGTATGGCGGGGTTAACGACCTGGCCGTCAACAACAGCGCCGTCGGGTGTAGCGAACACAAACGCGTCGCTGACCTGGAAGGACTTGCCCTTGCTGACCGTCATGCACATTTTGACCATGCGCTTGCCGAGCTCGATGTTAAGGACTTTGGAAGCCAATTTACATCACCCTTTACTGTGTGTATTTGAGAGGCGGAGAGCAAAAGTGCCGTCAGGGTACACTCCGCCCATAGTTATCTCGACTATATTATATATGCGCACGCCTTAAAAGTCAATATAAGGATATCGTACAGAATAAAAAGAGGAAAGTTTTTGTCAAAAGTACACAACAACAACCTGCCCGAATACAGCACTTTTACTTTTATTAATTTTTTCAATGTTGCGAAAATGTTACGGAATTTTTTCATAAAAAAAAGGAACTGCCCGCACGTACAAAAAAAATCCGTGTGTAACAGTTCCTGAAATATGTGTGATTTTTTGATTCTTTATTCGGCCGCTTTTTTTATGATTCCGAGAGCTTTGATGAGAAGATCATCGGGTATGTTTAGCGCGGGAAGCAGACGGACTTTATCCTTTGCGGTAAGGCACAAAACGCCGTTTTCAATGCATTTTGCCACCACCTCGGCAGCGGGACGAACGGTTTTGACGCCTATCATAAGGCCCATGCCGGAGATGCCCTCTGTGCCGGGCGCACCGGCGAGGGTTTCAAAGATGATTTTACTTTTTCTTCTGACACCTTCAAGCAGAGCGGAATCAATGCGTGAAAGTATGCTGAGAGCACCTGCGCAGCACACGGGATTGCCGCCGAAAGTTGACCCGTTGTCACCGAAAGAAAAGATATTTTCGACCTTTTCGCCCAGCAGAGTAGCGCCCAGCGGCAGGCCGCCCCCGAGCCCCTTTGCTGTGGTAACAACATCGGGATCAATGCCGTAATTCATATATGAGTAAAGCGCTCCGCTCCTGCCGTTGCCGGACTGCACCTCATCGATAATCAAAACAATATCGTTGGCTTTGGCTAGGTCGGCAACCTGCTTTACATAGCCCTCATCGAGAGCAATAACTCCGCCCTCTCCCTGTATGCATTCCATCATTATTCCGGCTGTTTTATTCTCCGAAACAGCCTTTTTGAGAGCTTCAAAATCGCCTGCGGGAACCGAAACAAAACCCGGTGTCATAGGCTGAAAAAGCTCGTGAAATTTATCCTGCCCGGTTGCCGAAAGAGTGGTGATTGTTCTGCCGTGAAAGCTGTTTACAAGGGTGATTATTGTGAAATAATCCTCCCCTTTTTTCTCGCTCGCGTATTTCCTTGCAGCCTTGATTGCGCACTCGTTTGCCTCCGCGCCGGAGTTTGAAAAAAACACTTTTTTCATCCCGGTCTTTTCGCAGAGCATCTTCGCAAGAAGAGCGCAGGGCGAGGTGTAATAAAGATTTGAAGTGTGCTGCACCTTACCAATCTGGTCGGTAACGGCTTTCTGCCACTCTTCATCGGCTATGCCGAATGATGTGACGCCTATTCCCGAGCCCATATCTATGTATTCCCTGCCTGTTTCATCCCATACGATTGAGCCCTTGCCGCCTGTTATCTCAACGGGAAAACGCTTATATGTTCCCGCCACGAACTCTTTATCGATTTCCTTGATATTCATGCGTTTTCACTTCCTCTGAACATTGTGCCCGCGCCCTCGTTGGTGAGCAGCTCTATGAGTATTGAGTGGGGAATTCTGCCGTCCATTATTACCACGTTTTTCACTCCGTAGTTTATGGCGTTGACGCAGCACTCCACCTTAGGAATCATTCCGCCGCTTATAACTCCGCTTTCGCGCAGTTTTCCGGCTTCCTCCACCGTCATCTCCTTGATGATTGTCGAGGGGTCATCCTTATTGCGGAGCACACCCTCAATATCGGTCATCATAAGCAGTCTTTCGGCTCCGAGCGCGCCGGCAATATGCGCCGCGGCGGTGTCGCCGTTTATGTTATATGTATTGCCGTCCTCATCGCAGGCAATGGTTGAAATAACGGGAATATAACCTCTGTCCAGCAGGTCGGAAACAGGCTGAATATTGACCTTTGTGATTTCTCCGACATAGCCGAGGCGGGTGTCCTTTGCCTTTGCCTCGATAAGCTTTCCGTCAACTCCTGAGAGCCCGATTGCCTTGCCTCCCTTGACATCGAGAAATTTTACAAGGCTCTTGTTCACTCTGCCGGCAAGCACCATTTCAACTATGTCAACGGTTTCCCTGTCGGTGACCCGCAGGCCGTCAACAAACTCCGGCTTCTTGCCGAGCTTGTCCATAAGGTTGGTGATTTCGGGGCCTCCCCCGTGAACAAGCACAACCTTTATGCCTATGAGATTAAGCAGCACCATATCTTCCATCACCTGCTGCTTGAGCTCCTCATTTATCATTGCGTTTCCGCCGTATTTAACAACTACGGTTTTACCCACAAAACGTTTGATATAGGGTAAGCATTCTATAATAATACCGGCTATTTCGGCATTTGTAAGTGTTTCGGCCATAGTATTCACCTCAGGTACGGTAATCACCGTTTATTTTTACATAATCGTATGTCAGATCGCAGCCCCAGGCTTTTGAGTGAGCCGTGCCGCTGTTGAGCTCCACAAGGATTTCTATCTCCTTTTCAAGAAGGATTTCCTTGGCTTTTTCCTCTGAGAAATCAACTCCGGAACCATTTTTGCACACAACGATTTCGCCCTTGCCGCTTCTGAATGAAACATCGATTTTGTTCACATCCACATCGGCCTTGCTGTAGCCTATTGCGCACAGCACTCTGCCCCAGTTTGCATCCGCTCCGAACATGGCGGCTTTAAGCAGAGAAGAGCAGATAACACTCTTTGCAACCGTCTTTGCGCACTCTGTATCCTCAGCTCCGGTAACGATACACTCAAGAAGCTTTGTAGCCCCTTCGCCGTCGCCCGCGAGCATCCTGCAAAGTGAAACCGTAACGGTATTGAGAGCTTTCATAAACTCGGTGAAATCCTCACCCTCGCTTTTGATTTCTTCGTTGCCTGCAAGGCCGTTGGCTATTACACACACCATATCGTTGGTAGATGTGTCGCCGTCAACGGATATCATATTGAAAGTGTTTGCTATATCTCCGGAAAGCGCCTTCTGAAGCATTACGGATGAGATTGACACATCGGTAGTGATAAACACAAGCATGGTCGCCATATCGGGATGAATCATTCCGCTGCCCTTGGCAATACCGCCTATACGGCAGGTCTTGCCGCCGGCCTCAAACTCAATGGCAATCTCCTTTTTTACCGTATCGGTGGTCATTATTCCCTCTGCCGCGCTCGAGCTGCCGTCTTTTGAGAGAGACGCTTTGAGAGCGCCGATACCCGCCGCAATCGGCTCAATTTCAAGCGGCTGGCCTATTACGCCCGTTGAGGCCACAATCACATCGTCCCGGCTAATGCCGAGCTGCTCCGAAAGCAGTGCGCTCATCTGCTGAGCGATTTCAATACCGTTGGCATTGCAGGTGTTCGCGTTGCCGCTGTTGCAGATAACCGCCTGTGCTCTGCCGTCTGAGAGATGCTGCTTTGTAACAATAAGGGGGGCTCCCTTAACGAGATTCGTTGTATAGACTGCCGCCGCGGTGCCGGGCACCTCGCTGAATATCGCGGATAAATCTTTTTTATCTTTGTTTTTGCGGATACCGCAGTGTATTCCTCCTGCGTAAAAGCCTTTTGCGGCGCATACGCCGCCTTCCACCGTCTTCATTTCCATTCTCCTTTAAGGCCCGTTCTGCCGTCAAGACCCATAAGTATATTCATATTCTGTATCGCGGCGCCGCTTGCGCCTTTGCCGAGATTGTCAAATCTCGAAACGAGAAGTATTCGCTCCGAGTTACCGGCAACGCTGACAAGCATATCGTCTCTGCCGGAGAGAACATCGGCATAAAGGAAGCTCTCTTCGCCGCATCCGGCAAACCTTACGAGCCCGCCCTTATCATTGTAGTAAGCGCTGTATATTTCTGCAATGTTTCCCGCATTGCAGCCGATACTGTCCGCAAAAAGAGACACGGTAACTTCCATTCCGGAGTAGTATGGAGCTACAATCGGGCAGAATACCGGAGCTTTTTCAAGAGCGCAGATTTTTTTCATCTCGGGCAAATGCTTGTGGCTCTGAGACAATCCGTACATTCCCGGCGACTCAAGCTTCTTTCTGTTTTCAGGATTCTCATAATCGGCTATCATCTTTTTTCCGCCTCCGGAATAGCCCGTGAGAGAGAAACAGGTAAGCTGCGCGTCTTTTGCTATTACGCCTGCCTCAACCAGCGGAGCGACAAGCGCGATGAATCCGCTTGCGTGGCAGCCCGGATTGGCAATTCTTGACGAAGCCGCTATTTTATCTTTCATCCCGGTAAGCTCAGGGAAACCGTAAACCCACGAGTCATCTGTCCTGTGCGCGGTTGAAGTGTCAATGATTTTAACATTGCTTCCCCGGGCAAGTTCAACCGCCTGCACCGCCGCCGCGTCCGGAAGGCAGAGAAAAGCGATATCCGCCCCGAAAAGAGCTTCTTTGACAGCGCTCTCATCCTTGCGAATTTCGTCGGGCAGTATGATGAGTTCAATATCTTCTCTTTTGCTTAGCCTTTCGTGAATTCTCAGCCCGGTTGTGCCGGCGCTGCCGTCTATAAAAACTTTTGTCATTTCAATTTCTCCATGCGGTATAATAATATGGAATAATAACAATACTCTAAAATAAAGTGTGTTAATCGGGATTATACAACCTTATATGCAATAAGTCAAGAAAAAATACAACATTTTTGAATATTTTCTCATTTTATGCAATATTATATGCATATTTCACCTTATTATCGGGTTTTTATACAATAAATTGTAAATTTTCTTTGCATTCCCTTCTCTCTTATTGAATTATATCAGCCGCGATGATATAATCTGTGTATAAAATAATCAGAGGTGATCATTGTGCTCAAAAAATTATCAGCAATTCTTCTCTGCGCCGTTATTGTGATTTCATTTGCCGCGTGCGGCAGCGAAAACGGCGAATCTACAACATCGGCAGCCGAAACAACGGCAGATACCGTTACACAGACGGCCACTGAATCTCAGACTCAGACTACAACGGAGCCCTCTACTGAGCCGGTAACCGAGACTGAAACCGAAACCACCGAGGAAACTACCGTAGAAACCACTACTGAAACAACCACACAGGCAACCACTGCCAAACCCACTACGACAAAACCCACTACCACAAAGCCTGTTACAACCACAAAAAAAGCCACCACGACCAAGGCAACAACAAAAGCGGCCACCACCTCAAAGCCGAAGCCCAAAGCCCCTTCGGGCAAGGCAGAGATAGTCGCTCTTTATAACTCCGCCACCCAAAGAGTCTCTTCAGCCAAACCCGGCTACACCAAAAACAGAGTAACCCAGCTCAATAATCTTCAGATGGGCGCGCTTTCGAGACTTGATGTAGTGCGCACTGCGGTAGGCGATTTTATGGGCGAGGGCACAACAAAAACCACCGTAACCAAAGGCAAATACAAAAGCAGCGACCTCAAGGTTTCAACACTCAAGGAAAGTGATGTCAGCGCTGCGACCTGCACGCTTTCATCCGACGGCAAATACTACGATTTAACCATTACGGTAAAGAACGAAACCAATCTGAGCAAAAAGAACAGCGCAATCGGCAGATTCACCGATGACTACAAAGACACCGAAGATATGAAAACCGGTATGGCCGAAGGCGGCGCGGGCGTTGACTCCATAGACCTCAAGTCAACAAGTGTTGTCATCAAAGCAAAGATAGATGCCGAAACCAAAAACTTTGTATCTCTCTCTCAGACTCTTAAAATGTCCGCTGTGTTCCATAATGTAAAATACAGCATTGTCAAAGTCAGCTCCGCCTCGGGCGAGCTTGTTACCCAGATTGACTACACGGGATTCAAATACTGATAACAGATTAATTATCCGGTCCGGTCCGGGCTTGCCGCCTGAGATCGGGCCGGATTATTTATGCCAAGTCAAGGCAAGGCCGTTCGTTTTCAGTAAAGGCGCGCGGTATTTCACTTGCCGGCAAACAAATTATCACTAAACCGGCGGTGAGCCCGCGGTTGCGTATGCGGGGAGCGCGATGCTGTGAAACAGCACAGCAAACATAGAAAAAACACTTATAGACACTGTGGCTTTATTATTTACTCTTTTTCGGCAAAACGTGGTAAGATCCGGGTGATTCCACTTGCGTTATCGCACATCATAAACAAAAACGCAACACGCTCTCTTAGGTTTTTTGTTAATTATGCCTTGACATAATTATTAATGAATATTATAATATTAGCCGTTGGGTTTGGCTATGACGTTCCTTGAGAGCGCATAGCCAAATCAACTGATTACACTTTTACGCACCTTCTGCGCAAATATCGGAGGAACCTCAATTGAAAAAAGCAATCTCTGTTTTACTCGCACTTGTTTTTGTTCTCAGCTTAAGCATTACGGCCTTTGCCGACAGCAGCAAACTCAGCTATGTTGTGCTGGGTGATTCAATCGGAGTCGGCTCGGGCATAGTTAATTCAGGCGAAGCCTGCTACGGCAAAATTGTTGCCAACACCAACGGTTATATATATTCAAACTACGCGGTTGACGGTGCCACCACCTCCGACCTTCTTCGCAGAATAAACGAAGAAAGGGTCGCCGGAGCAATCAAAAGCGCCGATATTATTAACATTTCCATAGGCGGCAACAACTTTATCAAAAGCAATCTTTTCTGGCTGCTTATGACAATCCCGTTCGGCAATATGAATAAAGTAAATCAGATTATCGACGGCATAAAAAATGACCTTGAGCAGATAATACCGGCAATCAAAAAAATGAACCCCGATGCCGTTATTCTTCTCCAGACGCTGTACAACCCCTGGAAGGGTAAAGCTCTCGAAGGCATTTATCAGAAGGGCGTTGACGCCCTCAACAGCTGTTACAGGGAGTACCTTGCCGACAACCCCGGCGCGTATGAGCTGGTGGATGTATGCTCGGCTTTCGCTTCGCAAAGCAATGACCTGATAGCGATTGACACCATCCACCCGAATGCCGAAGGAAACAAGTTAATAGCGAAGGTTGTGCTCAGAAAGCTGTATGACCTCGGTCTCGGCACCAAGACGGAGCCGGTGATTCTCGCCGAGCCGATTGACAGAATCCCCTCTGATATGTCCGAGATAGTAAGAATGATAATGTACTATGTAAACCTCTTTATCTGAGTTTTTTAACCGACAATTGAGACTATCGCCCGTAAACCGGTAATAACATAATGTAAATACCGATTTGCGGGCTTTTGATTAAATGAGTAAAGGACGGTGACGGTTTGGGCGCTGTTGAAAAAGTCAAGGACGGAATATCCGATTTAAGAATGTACTGGCGTCAGCCGCGTCCGGGTGAATATGTTCCCTACCGTGAGGTGGTTATGCTATCCATCGGCTGGATGGCTCTGCTGATGTCAATATCCTGGACCATCGGATTCGGCGTGGGCAATCAGTTCACCGGTATGACACTCAAAATGAACAACACCGAACTGCTTGTGATGAGCTATATCTGCACAGGCATCGGCTACCTCACCACTCCGCTCAACGCCTACATAGTTGATAACCTGCGCTCCTCCGACGGCAAATACAGGGTGTATATAAAGCTCGCGGTGCCATCTATGATTCTCACCCTCATTTCTCTCTGGCTCCCCTATGAAACGGTGAGAGATTCCGGGCGTTTCGGCAGATATATAATGATAATCATGCTGTTTCTCATCGGTCAGGTTCAGGGCTATATACAGGGCTGGGTCAACACGGGTGTTACCAATATGGTGCACGTAATGACTCCCAACACCCAGGAACGCACCAAGATTATGGCCATCACAAGCATTATTTATTCCATGGGCTATACGATAACCAACATATATTTCCCGCTGATGGTTGACGTGCTCGGCGACAACGGAGATAAATACAATATGCGCTATTTCCGCGGCGCCTACACTCCCCTTTCCCTGCTGATGCCGCTGGTGCTGCTGGCGTATTTCGGCACAAGGGAACGGCTTGTGCTCCCGAAGAGCCGTATTACCCGCATGAGCTTTACAAACTCGATGCGCGCGGTAGCGGGCAACAAGATATTCTGGATAAAATGCGCCGACGGCTGGAATGATTTCCTGGAAGGCGCAAAAGGAAATGTATGGGAATGGATGGTTTACCGTGCCCACATTATGAAAAGCACCACCTACGGCCTGCTCAACACCATTTCATACAACGCCAATTTCTGGGGTATGCTGTTCTCCCCCTGGTTCATAAAACGCTTCGGAAAGCGTAAAATCAAGATATTCAAAAACATTGCGCAGGTTTTTCTTATAGCTTCATATTTTCTCTTTTACAAAACCCGGTTTGCCGCAATAGGTCTGTTCATAGTTTATACCATAGACAGGTTTGTTGACACCGGCAATGTTATTGACTCCGCTATAGAGTCCGATATGAGAGACAATCAGCAGTATCTTATAGGCGAAAGAATAGACGGAGCTTTCGGCTTCATACAGTCTTATGCCGGCGGTATAATCGGAGCTGTCACGGGGCTGTTCATCCCCTGGGTTTACAGGCAGAAAGGCTTCGACGGCACCGACTATTCCGTGCTTGATGTATATAAGAATTACGATGAAAACCTGCCCCTGTCAAAGCAGATAAAAAACCCGGACTGCGTTCTCTTCAGCCTTATGGATACACTGCTGAAAATATCCATATTCGGCGCAGCGGTTGATGTGCTGCCCTGGTTTGCCTATGACATTTCCGAAACCGGGCAGAAATCAATGATAAGAGTTATCAGAATCCGCACTCTCATAGAAGACAGAAAATCAGACAAGCGCGAAGAAAGCACTTATATAGAGGGCTGCGAAGCAATCATAAAGGCAAGAAAATATGACGGCGCAGAGCCTGTAGCCGTACCCGGCAGGAAAGCCGTTGCGCAGGCAAAGAGTCTGCCTTCAGGTACTCCCGAAGAAAAAGGAGCGCGCCTCGCCGCAATAAAGGCCGCGCGCGAAGCGAACGAGAGAGCGAGAGAGCACAACGAGGAGGTCGAGATATCACGCTTCGTTATGCACGAGATAAGACGCTTTGAAACAGATTTCGGCAAAAAGCAGTATGAACTCTGCCGCAAAATCGCCGACGCGGGTATAGACGGCTTTCATAATGATTACGAAGAAATCCTTGCCCTCGCGCACGCTCTGCCCGAAACAGGCATAAAGGAAGAAAAGACCTGGCGCAAGCAGGAAATTAAGAACGCAAAACAGCTCAGATCATCACATAATCTTTTTGCCCGGCTTTATCCGGACGGAAAATGCAATTATGACCCGGATGCCGTGCAGAAGGCATATGACCTGCCGGACGACACCCGCGAAAACCGCAGAATCAGGCGGGCGGCAATGAAGAAAGCAAACAGAGATAAAAACAACTACATCTCTTACGCTTCCCCCTATCTCACCGCGGTGCGCACACTCGAGCTTCACGACGGCTATAATAATCTGGACGGAATAATATCCGATTACGATGAAGTTATGTCCGAAAGGAATGCCCGCCACGAAGCCGAAAGAGCTCAGGCAGAGCAGCTCGCCGCCGAACGCAGGGCAGACAAAGAACGCCTGGAGGCGCAAAAGAAAATACAAAAAGAAAACAGAAAAAGGAGATAATAAATATGAAACCGACAATCGGAATCCAGCTTTATACTCTGCGTGACTACATACAGACAGCGGAAGACTTTGACTCAACACTTGCTCGCCTTGAAAAGATGGGAGTAAATGACGTTCAGATTTCGGGCATAGGCGACATCCCCGCCGGAGTGCAGGCTGAAATACTGCGCAGACACGGTATGAATGTGTGCGTGACACACAAGGGATTTGAGCGTATGCTGACAGACCTTGACACAATGATTGAGGAGCAAAAAACCATCGGCTGTGACGCAATGGGCATCGGCTCCGCCCCGGGCGACTGCCGCGACACCCTTGCCAATGTGCTCGGTTTTATCGAAAAGGCGGGCAAGGTCGGCGCACGGCTGAGCGAATGCGGCATGACATTCAACTATCATAATCACGATTTCGAATTCAAAACTCTTGAAGGCGCGGACTGCTCAATGATGGAACTCCTGCTCACAAAGACCGACCCCGGCACATTCCGCTTCATTCCCGACATTGCGTGGATTCATTACGCAGGCGCCGACCCGCTTGAAATCCTGCGCAGAATGAAGGGCAGAGTAAAGGTTGTCCATTTCAAGGATTATATCATAGACGAAAAAGGCGAAAGACACTTCGTTTCGCTCGGCAATGGAATCGTGAACCTGAAAGAGGTTTACGAACTCTGCTGTGAATTTGAAATACCCCATATCGTATATGAGCAGGATAACGACTGGACTGACGGCGATCCCTTCAAAGCCACGGAAGAATCCTGGGAATACCTCCGCTCGCTGTAAAACCGGTCCTCTTTTTAAAAAGCACAGGCGCCCCGCACCGCAAAGGATGCAGGGCGCTGTTTTATATGCGGTAAAAATATACCAATTACACGAAAATGGTAAATACTGAAAGCCGCTTCATTTTTTTCTTGACAAAAACGCGCTGATGTGTATAATGTATATACAACATCATATCGCGGAGTAGAGCAGTTGGTAGCTCGTCGGGCTCATAACCCGGAGGTCGCAGGTTCAAATCCTGCCTCCGCAACCAAAGGAAAACCGTTGATACTAAAGACTTACCGGGTTTTTAGCATCGGCGGTGATTCTTTTTTTCGGACCGAAATACCACATA
>JAEEGL015798986.1_pt1 | contig 26410 bp, 25 predicted proteins | sample 9134231 | NCBI WGS metagenome assembly JAEEGL01 (sample SAMN16246548, study PRJNA631951) | gut metagenome | biome: gut microbiome; feature: rumen; material: fiber-attached | host: Bos | place: Iran: Karaj | collected 2018-10
ATAGTCTTAACGAGTGGTCGAGATAGTCTTAATGAGTCGTTCGGATAATCTTTTACCCCCCTAAGGGATTATCTCAATGAGGTGTTCGGATAATCTTAATGACTCGTTCAGATAGTCTCGATGAAGCATAAGTGCCATGGTTCCATGTGGTTCGCTTACCAAGTGCAAAATTAGCACATTTACTGATATCATTGGCGGACTTTGGCATACAATCACAAAAAAAATTATATAGGTCACACAGATATCACAGATACCACAGATATTTTAGTCGACCACAAAAACCATAAAAACCCCATTCAAGAGATTGTACTCTTGTCAGAGTACTAACGGAATCAGCGCCAAACTTCCTTGAGAGCAAGCTCTCAGATAAGTTTTTCACTAATCCCATTACCCTTTCAGGGATTCAATCTCTTTAACGGCAAAAACACCGGTTGACTTCGTCGAACCTAAAAAAATCTTGAACTTTGAAAACTGTTATGGTTAACGTTATCGTTATGGTTGAACAATGTTTTTGAGCGTAAGCGATGTTTTTGCTTTTGGATGTTTGGAATAACGATAGTTATGTGATGAGGGATATGGGTTTGGTGGGAGAGCTCGCTCTCATAGACAAAGCCATAGCACTTAGCACGCAAGCTCAAAATGAGCTACAAACATCAAAAAGGGTTCTTTTTGTTTTTTTCGATGTTTACGGAATAAATAAATCTGTGCCATCTGTGTCATCTGTGTGAGGTTTAAGAATTTTCTGTGATTTCTGTGCTTTCTGTGTGAGGTTAAAAAATAGCTTTTCCGTGTGACAGGCGGTAGGCCTGTTCTTCGTTCCAGGAACGGATGATGATGTCGCGGAGGGGCGAGGCATTGAGCGCCTTCTGGTCCTGAAGCTCGGGAGGCAGGTCAATACAGTAGTCCTCACAGATGTAACGGACGGCTTGAGGAGGAAGCTTCTGAGCCTTGGGCGAGATGCCCATGGCGTCGAGAATGTGCCGGCGAGTGGCTAGATAACGGCTGAAGGTCCTGGGACTGACATCAGCCAGACGAGCAAGCACGCTCTTGCTAATAAATCGGTTTTTGTCGTAGTAGTTGATCATAAAAATTTTATTTTTATTATCGACTTTTGTCGCGACTCAGCCAAACAAGTAAACCTGAGTTCCTCGAACTCAGACGCGTCTTGGCAATGATTAAGCGAGCTTATCAATGCTCTCGTCGCTCCTTTACTTGATGGCGTTCGCTGCTTCAAAAGTTGAATCATTATGCAAATTGAAAATTAGTTATAGATTCGTGGGACTCTCCATGAGGAATCCCAAGAGGTCGATACAACGCTGCTTTTGTTCGTCGGTGGCTTTATCTTCTAGAGTTTGATCGATAGAGAGGTCAATGGTGGGATAGGAACGACGGACGAGTTCAGCATAATCGCAGAAGAAGAGATAAGTGGACATGGAGGGATCAGTGCGTGGATAGATAGTGACGGTACGACCTTGGAGAGGGGCAAACAGCTCAGGAGTCAGATTGGATAGCGTGGCATAGGCCATCCAGATAGACTCGGGGAGAATCTCGCTCAGAATGACGGCTGACTGCTCCGATTCTACCACACAGACTGGTTTATCAAGAATTTGAGATTTAGAGAATTTAATTTCTGCCATTTCTGCTGTTTCAGCGGGACATTTAATATCTGTGCTATCTGTGGTATCTGTGTGAGCTAAGAGATGCAGGCCGAAGAGGCAGTGGGTGACCTGCCAGGAATCGAGTAGGGGTTCACGCTGCTTGAGGTAGTAAGATATCCAGTTGTCGTCAATATGAGCATCGTGAGGTTGAAACATTTCATCAATCATCCAGAACATTGGAGTGTCTGTTTTTGTTTTGCCAAGGAAATAACGGTCACAAGCATGATGCATCTGGTCTACTGTCAGGTCACCTGAGTCGAGCAACGGCTTGAAGAAGTCGAACTCGTCAGCCCTGCAGGCATTGACCATGGGCATGGAGGGCAGTATGAAGTCGACCTGCTGCTTGACCTCGGCATGAAGTTGCTCTCGGATGGCTTTGAAACTGTTGCAGAAAACTTCTTGAAATTTCATATGTCGGCTCGCGCGGGTTATTATTTATATTTATAAAAAATAAAATTTAAATTTAGCCCCTAAAGGGGCATAAATATTTTTTTAATAAAAGAAGAAATTTAAAAGGGCGCACCGTCTTGGTGGTCAGCACCGTCGAAGAGAGTTTCCTCGTGGAACACAATCCAAGCCTCCTTGGTTTCTGGGTGAGGCTCTTTCGTGATAATCTTCTTCTCGATGCCGACATCCACCAGGTGGTAGAAGTAGTTCGGATCAACAATATGACTTAGCTTCAACGAGGCACCCATGAAGTGCTTGAAGGGACGTGAAGGACGACCTTCCATGGCATCCTCAAAGAGTTCCCGGAGATTCCAGTCATAGCTGTCGGAGCCTTCCTCATGGATGATATATTCCTGGTTGAAGGTATCCCACTTGACGTCGAAAGTGACCGTCTGCTTGGGATTTTTGCTCGTCCAGCGTCCCCAGTCGTCACGAGGCTGTTCCTGATAGTTTGCACACTCCACGGGAAGCCCCTGCTCATCCACACGATAGTAGAACTTACGTTTCATCTTCCGTTTGCGAGAGAAGGTATGCGTCACCTTAAAGGTGCCGGAGTCCTCAATCACGTCACACTGGAACACTTCGAAGGCCTTGTTGGTCAGCTCAGTACCAATTGAACCACGCATATTGCGGTCCTGCTCGGCCTTGTTCTGGTGGAGTACACAGACGATGCAACTGTTGGTATCCTTGGCCAAAGCCATGAATTTCTCCATAAGGAAAGTCGCCTGCACGGCATCGTTGATATCCGTCATCAGGTCTTTGACACCATCAATGATGACAATGTCGGGTTTGAGCGTCCTAATAGCCACATCCACCATCCGGTCGCGCTTCTCATAGCCCAGTCCGCGCAGATTAAAAGCGAAAAATGTATTATTAATATCGCACACGGATTTCACATATGCCACAGATTTTTCAGTAAGCGGAATGATTCTGTCACGAAGAATCTCCTGTGTGCTCTGCTGACTCTGTTCCGTATCAATCCAAAGTACCCTTAGGGGTTTTATTTCTGTGCTTTCTGTGTGCCTTTTCAGTGCGAGTGTCTCGCCGCTCAGGCACGCCGACATTAGTATCGATAAGAAGAATGTCTTACCAGTCTTCGCCTTACCGCAGTCAGCCACCAGTTCACCACGGTAGAAACACGGAACGTCAAGCATATCGAACAGCGGTTGCATCGGAGGTAGTTCCCTTTCGGGGGTGATACGTTCAACGAACAGCTCGTCAATCTCCTCCTGCGTTGGTTCCGCAGGTTCTAATGTCTTAACAGCGGCTTGCCTCTTTCGAGACATGCTGCCCTTTACAAAATTCAAATTTTCTTGATTCATCTCTGTAAATTTGTTATTGATTTTCAGTGCTGTAAAGGTCGACATTTTTGCCAATATTGTAGTACCACCTTTAGGTAGTACTGGCAACAACAAAATTTGATTATTTTAAGCCTTTGGGCATAGTGTTTAATAAATTTTATAATTAGCATGGACAAAAAAGTTCAGAAACTGCAGGAATTCGGTGAAAGCCTGCATGAGGTACGTACCCAAATGGGCTACGCTACCGACCTCCTGGCTTCAGACATGAAAGCCAGCAAAAGTTTGTTCGGGGGTGTCTGAACAGGTAAGTCACACAACATTTTGCACTACATCCGGGTGTTCAGCCAGCTCTATGCTGAGGCTCATAATGATACCCAACGCCGACAATTGGATGAAGCCCTTAACAGTCTTTTCCATCCAGGCTAAGAGTCCAACAATAAATATGAAATTTGTCTTTTTATGTCAATAACAGCCAATAGGGTAGTAAAAAATACAGGCTACTTATATCTACGACTGGGGCTATCTATGTTCATATCATTATGGACAACAAGAATAGTTCTAAATGCACTGGGAGCTAATGACTTTGGCATATATAATGTAGTCGGTGGTGCTATAGGAATGCTTGGTTTTTTGAATGCCTCAATGACAGTAGCCACGCAGAGGTTTATGAATTATCATAAAGGTGCTGGTAATATGGAAAAATGTAAGGAGGTGTTCAATGCGAGCATCCTCCTTCATTTTATTTTATCGGTTGTGCTAGTTGTCTGTTTGATTCTATTAGGATGGCTTTTTTTTTATGTTATACTCAATATTCCAGGAGATAGAATAAACGCCGCATACGTGGTTTATGGTTGTTTAATAATAAGTACTGCTTTTACTGTAATGACAGTACCATACGATGCGACCCTAAATGCTCATGAAAACATGCGCTATTATGCGATAGTTGGTGTGTTAGAGTCGCTATTGAAACTGGCAGTTGCATTCATTGTAGTATATGTTCTAACTGACAAACTGGTTGCTTATGGTATATTGATGGCGTGTATACCACTTATAACCTTAACAATCATGAGGGTTTATTGCCATCAGAAATATGAAGAATGTCATGTCTCATCTCCGAGGAATCTTAATAAAGATTTAATGAAAGAAATGTCAAGGTTTGCTGGTTGGAATTTCCTGACATCGGTATCGTCTGTATTTACGCAATATGGTCTGGGCTTACTTCTAAATCACTTTTATGGTGCATTATTGAATGCCGCTCAAGCTATTGCAAATCAGTTGTCAGGTATGCTGATGGCATTTTGCAATAGTATGTTGAAAGCACTTAGCCCTGTCATTACAAAAAGTGTAGGAGGAGGACAACAACAGAAAGCAATACTCGCCACATTACTCGGTAACAAGTATTCTTATATCTTACTGGCCGTATTTGCCATCCCATGTATGATGGAGATGCCTATAGTATTAAAAGTTTGGATAAAGAATATTCCAGAATGGTGCATACTCTTCTGTCAACTCCAGCTTTTTAGAAGTATTTTTGAACAGTTGTTTATTACGCTTAAAACAGCGATAGCTGCTCAGGGTAATATAAAAAATATATCTATCGTTAATTGTATTTTAAACATTCTGCCATTTGCATTAACATATATAATGTTTGCTAACGGATATGCACCATATATGATGTATATAGCATGGATACTATGCTATAGTTTAGGTGGAGGGATGGCTATGGTATATTTCTCAAAAAAACAATGTGATATTAGTTACGCTTTGTATTTTAGAATGGTGTTTTTGCCATGTATCGTTATAACTGCTGCGATGGTACAATCGGGAGCTCTATCTTTGTTTTATTTTGAATCTTCTATTTATAGGTCAGCGATTACTTTCTTCTTGACGACACTTGGGCTGGTTTTATCAATGCTAATGGTGATGTCAGATAATGAAAAGAAAATTATTGTTAGTTTGTTGAAAGAGTTAAGGAATAATACATGATATGCCTGTACAATAAAAAGATAACATGGCCTAGGGTAAAGAGGAAGACATGGTCAGTTTTGGTTCATAAATTAAATAGATATAGTTTTTATCCTCTCATGTATAGAAGTTATTGGCATGCTTTATTTTATAATAGAAAAGGCAAAAATATTGACACCCTCTATTATACATCTGTACCCAATCCTGGTGCAGGAATTGGCCACCAGATGGCTAATTGGATATCTGGCTTTTGGTTCGCAAAACAATTCGGACTGAAATTTGCACATATTCCATTTGCAAAAAAGGAATGGGATGATTTTTTGGGCTTTGGGGAGGGTGAAATAACGGTTTCAGCATTAATTGAACAAGGCTATAAAATTCGAAGATTACCTCTCTTTTATGAAGAATCTCCAAAAGATGTTCAATTACAAAGGAAAATAATTACTTCATACGCAGGTTTAAAGATAGTGTTTGTAACAGAGTTGGATCAGTTCTATCATGATCAGTACGGGGTGATGGAAGATATTAAAAGAAAATTTTATTCATCGCCAGCAAGAAATAATGATTCGCTTGTATTTGAAAAGAGCCATTTCAATATTGCAATTCATGTTAGGAGAGGTGATATCATGTCAAATCGTAATAACAAGGTTCTAACTGATAGAATACTACCGAATAAATATTACTATAATGTGCTAAATGCCGTCATGAAAATGACTGACTCGGAAAAGAATATTCATATTTATTTTTTCTCGCAGGGTACCCCTGAAGATTTTCCGGAGTTTAATGAATTTGAAAATCTGCATTGGTGTTTCGATATGAGTGCACAGCAGTCTTTCCTTCATATGGTTTATTCAGATATGCTGGTTATCAGCAAAAGTAGTTTTTCCTATAAGCCTGCTTTACTGAACAGGGGGATTATAATTTGTCCTAAAGATTTTTGGCATGGGTATCCCGATAATAATCCTAAATGGATTCTCTGTGATAAAACGGGACAGTTTGATATGTTTAAGTTGGAGAAATTGCTAAACTAAAGGTATTTGCATTTTTACCGGCAGATTTGGCCTGTCTACTATTATAATATTACCGGATAAATTCCATTGTGCGTTGTTTTTGGAATTTCTTGTAGAAGATGAAATAATTATTGAATTTGCAATGAATAAATTTTCAATTTTACTTCTAAAGTGTCTTCGTCATGGCTATAAGAGACTATTTCCAAATTCGAATACTAAGAGATTCCCTGTTTTAGGATTTGAAGAGTCAAATGATCTTATTTACAATATGCTTTGTAGGGATAATCCATGTATGATAGCTCGTTATGGGGCCACAGAACTGGTATGTATTCTAAATTATCTGTCAATAAAAAAGAACGATAGAAATTTGTGGAGATATATCAAAGGAGAAAATGGTGACTGGTGGTGGAATCCCAAGATCCAACATCATATGGAGTGGTCGAGTGGTTTTTTCCCAACAACGGAGGAGAATTTGTCTAGGTTTTCAGAAATGATGCTTCGCGATAGCCATCTTATGGATATTCTTGCAGTTTTTTCAAATACAGATCGTGATGCAGTTGCTCTCAAACCCTATTTAAAAGATGATTTGTTGTGTGTCCCTTTGATTTCATTCGACTCTTTTCTAAGTAAAACTCCATGGACGAGATGTCTGAAAGGAAGAAAAGTCCTTGTTGTTCATCCTTATGCTAAATTGATTGAGAAACAGTACGTTAAAAGGATGAAATTATTTGCGGATGTTGATGTGTTGCCAGAGTTTGATCTTCGTACAATAGAAGCTGTTCAGAGTCTTGGAGGGGTTAATCATGGATTCAAAGACTGGTTCGAGGCATTAGAATGGATGAAAAAAGAAATGGATAAAGAACCATATGAGATAGTCCTTATTGGTTGTGGCGCATATGGATTTCCGCTGGCTGCTCATGCTAAAAAAACAGGTCATAAAGCTGTTCATATTGGCGGGCCTTTGCAATTGTTGTTTGGGATTAAGGGTAGTAGATGGGAAAAGGCATACTATGCAAAGACATTTGGACTTCAGGATGATACATATTTAAAAATAATGGATAACTCAAATTGGGTAAGACCCTCTGATTATAGAACAAAGGAAGTAGAACAGATGGAAAATTCTGCATATTTGTAATGAGAGAACTAATTTTAATAATAGCGTGGCGCTATTGCTATTTGGGAGAGAAAAATAAAAATAAGACAATTTGGCAGAAAATCTACACAAATGGCATAAAAAGGTTGTGCTTATTTTTCATAGTTCTAGATTGCTATTTCAGAAGGTACTTTAAGAAAATAGAGCCTTTACCGCAAGACAATCACCTGCCGATAGTTAGCCTAACTTCTTTTCCGGAAAGAATAGATTCTGTATGGATGGTAATAGATAGTATTTATAACCAAACTATTAAACCACAAAAGATAGTGTTAGTTCTGACAAAAGAAGAATTTCCTATTGAGATGCAACAGATTCCCCAATCACTAAAGCGCTATTTAAATAAAGGATTAGAGATCGTTTTTACTAACTACAATTTGAGGCCACATAATAAATATTATTATACATTATCTCTTTATAAGGAAAATGATGTAATTACCATAGATGATGATTTATATTATTGGCCGGATACAATAGAAAGACTATATATGATTAAAGATGAAAATCCTGATTGTATTTGTGCTAATAAGGCTTATCAAGTAGTTTTAAAAAATAACGATGTTAAATTTACACCACCGAAAGAAAATGTAGGTATAACTTTATCAGCTCAAGGCGTAGGTGGAGTATTGTATATTCCAGCATTTAGATCCCAAGAATTATTCAATAAAGAAATTATTAATAAGTATTGTTTAAATAATGATGATAATTGGCTAAAGGTCCAGCAGATGCTTTGTGGCATAAAAGTTGCTGTGGGAAAGGAATATCCACACCCTTTGACATTATTAGGGACTCAAAAGAAAGCCTTGTGGTATGACAACATGGTAAATGGTAAGAGTATAAAAGTTTCGAAATCTCTTATTAATTATTATCATTTGGAGAATTTGTTTATTTCTTGAACTACATTGGAACAGGAAATCGTTCAGGGATTTGAATTTTAAGTGTATAAGTAGAGGCATACGTTTGTTATTGGGATTTAGTCTATAATAATGAATAAAGTGTATTCGATAGGTTGGCATTTGCTGTGTCGTTTCCTTCCTCATACTGCAGTGCGAATACAGTATCGTCATATAATGGGTAGGAAGATTAATCTTTCAGCCCCCAGAGATTTAAATGAGAAGATTAATTATTTGAAATTTCATGCAGATTTAGGAGAGTGGGCGAGATTGACAGATAAGTATACTGTACGTGAATATGTAAAGGAACGCGGGTTGGGTGATATTTTGGTGCCACTTTATGGTAAGTATAGTACCGGCGAAGATCTTATTGAAGGCTGGAATAATCTTCCTGATAGTTTCATTATTAAGTCAAACCATGGCTGTGGAACGGTAAAAATGGTACACGATAAGCATTCAGAAGATCTCTCTGAAATAAGAAAAGAGACGGAGGGGTGGTTAAAAATGAAATTCGGTGTCGGTACCAATGAACCACACTACAAATTAATAAAGCCATGTATCATTGTGGAGCAACTATTAGAGGATCATTCTATGCATTCATTCTCTAAATCATTGATTGACTATAAAGTCTGGTGCTTTGATGGAAAACCTTATTCCATTCTAGTTGTAGCAAATAGAGATTATCAAACAGGCTCTTACCAATTAGATACATATGATATTCGCTGGAATCGAATCAATGGCGCATTAACAAATGTACATGGTAGTCCTTCTTTATTACCAAAACCAAAGAATTTTGATAAATTGTTGGATTGTGCCTCTATCTTGTCCAAAGGTCATAAACAGGTTCGTGTTGACCTGTACGATATAGATGGTAAAATATATTTCGGTGAGATGACATTTACATCCCAGGGTGGTTATATGAATTACTTCACTAAAGATTATCTCCTTGAGATGGGTAGCCAATTTGAAGTATGAGAAAAGTACCGGTTTTGATACTCGCATTTAACAGACCAGATCATGTAATACGAGCTATGGAGGCCGTTCGTGCGTACCAGCCAAATTGCTTATACTTGGCATGTGATGGGCCTCGAGAGAACAAAAAAGGAGAATCGGAGTTGGTTATGGCAACCCGAAAAGCAATGCTTGACGCTGTAGATTGGGAGTGTGAAGTTAAAACACTGTTCAGAGAAAAGAATCTTGGTTGTGCACATGCCGTATATGAGGCAATAACATGGTTCTTTAATCATGAAGAGTATGGGGTGATAATCGAAGACGATATGGTAATAGGATTGGATTTCTTCAGGCTGTGTGAAGATTTACTTCCCCGTTACAATGATAAGGAGAAAATAATGTGCATTAATGCGCAGAATCATAGTTGCAGAACAGATATAGCCAATTCTTATGTATATTCTTATCGATCAAGCTGCTGGGGGTGGGCATCATGGGCAAGAGCTTGGAAGAAAATGGATATGACAATGTCCTGCCTTCAAAACGTATCATTAAATTATCTAATTAACAGATTGGGACTTTTCGAAGGAATCATGATGATGCGTTATTTCAGGTTTGGATATAAGCATATTAATACATTCAAATCGTGGGCTTACAGATGGTGTCTTAGTATTCATGCAAACGAAGGGTTGGTAATTGTTCCTGGTGTTAATCTTGCAAAGAACATTGGTACTGACGGAGGTGAACACTTCAAGAAAGGTGATGTTGATTTATATGCTGATCTGCCTATCGGAAATATAGAATGGCCTCTTGAGCATAATGATACTTATATAATTGACTGTCAGCAAAGTAGGTATGATGCAGATGATTTTCTTATGCAACGTAAATATGGTCTGAAAAAGAAACTGCGAAAACTACTCCATTTGTAAAGATGAAGGATATTATGGACACTCCATTAGTATCAGTTATTACCGTAACTTATAATAGGGGAAAGTTGTTGGAACGTTGTATGAAAAGCGTTCTTAATCAGACGTATGAGAATATTGAGTATATTCTCGTTGATAGCGGCTCCACTGATAATAGCAAAGAAGTTGTTGGAGGATTTGAGAACGATAAAAGGCTTCGCTACATCAGGCTGGATGAGAATAGGAACAATTTCCACAATTATAATTATGGAGCATCTCTGGCAAAGGGGGAATATATTACATATTTGGATAGTGATGATGAATATCTGCCAGACAAAATAGAAAAACAAGTTGAACAGATTGAAAAGCTTCCAGAAGATTATGGGATGGTGTATTGTTGGATGACATATTTTGACAGTTCAAATAGTAATGCAATTGATCATATTCATAAAACAGAACTTAAAGGATATGTCCCTTTAGAGGCATCCATCAAGCCATGCGTTTCCGGAACTCCGACTTTGTTAATTCGCAAATCTGCCTTTTGGGAATGTGGAGGCTTTGATGAAAAGTCGAAAATGACATCAGACTGGGAATTTTGTGCCCGATTCTGTCATAGATGGAAAGTTGACTATCTACCCGAGTCGTTGGTTAATGTATACATTAATCATGAATATGAGAGACTATCAACCAAAATGCGCTATGACAAAACGTATTTGAAGAATAGAATCGCATTGCACGAGCATTTTCTGAAAGAGTTTAAAGATACTTATGATACTCAAAAAGGGTCTCGCTGGTATCATTATAAGTCGTTAGCTTTTTTTTGCGCAAAAGATTTGGATTGTTGGAAATCAATAAAATATTTGTGTCTCTTTATAATAAGCAGAATTACATATAAAGATTAATCTATGCAGGGATACAATTATAGGATAGGGAAGATCTATATTTCGTCAACTAACCCTGAAAAAGCAAAAGTGTATATTACATTAAAGTGCTTGAATGGGGAAGGTGGCTATATTTGCGTCTCGAATATGAGGATGATAAGGTATGCAGGGAACCATCCTGATTATGCAAGATTAATGGAGGGGGCTTTGGTGAACCTGCCTGATGGAAAACCACTCGCATGGCTTGGAAGGTTATGGGGATTGAAAGAGGTGGAATGCGTGAATGGACCGATGATTTTCAAAACGATGCTGACAGAAGGAGATAATGGCTTAAAACATTATCTGCTTGGAGACACTCAAGATATCTTAGAAAAGCTATTGGAATTAAATAGGAGTGAATATCATGCGAATATTGTTGGGGCAGAGGCACTTCCATTTACTAATGTTGATAAATTTGATTATGATGGTATTTCTTCTAAAGTAAGAGATAGTGAGGCCAATATTATATGGACTGCGATGAGAGCACCGAAGCAGGATGAGTTTAATCAAAGGTTGTCGAAATTATTGCCCAATGTTATACTGATTGGTGTTGGAAGAGCATTTAGGCTTTTGACGGGTGATGTTACTGATGCTCCAGGATGGGCGCATAAAGCAGGAATTGCAGGACTTTTTACAAGAAAGGTGAGCTTAAGTAAGGCACTGTGGTGGTACTTTGTGTCATCTTTTTATGTACTGGGTTATGCTGCTCAAATATGTTGTTGGCGATTAACAGGAAGAAAGTGCTATGAGTTATAGGATATGCTTCATTGGGGATGTGATGCTTGGACGGATGATTGGGGCGAAATATGCTAAACATCTTTATAATGTTGTAGATGATTCATTGATATCCAAAGCTAAGGAGGCAGATTTCGTAATAGCTAATCTCGAATCTCCTATAATAAAAGAAGTGAATCCTAGGTTGGATCATTTGCAATTCCAAGGGAATCCAGATGTGTTGGCTAAATTGAAATGGATTAACGCTTTCTCACTGGCCAATAATCATATTAATGATTGCGGCAATGGAGGAATGCATGATACCATTAGTATTCTTGAGCAAAATGGTTTTCAATATAATGGAATTTTTAAAGGGGAATATCGTCCGCTGATTATAGAAAACGATAAAATTGTAATCATCACAATTACTGACATGATGAATATCCCATTTGCTGAACAATGTGAATGGGATGCGTTAAGAGTTGGTGAGGATAGAGTTTTCGATATCTTACGTAAGTATCGTGATAATGGATATTTTGTGATATTGTATGCTCATATCGGAATGCTTTTCTCGAGATTCCCTAATCCTGTAAGCAGAGAATATTTGCACAGATGTGTTGATTATGGTACAAATTTGATAATAACAGTGCATTCGCATTGCATGGGCTGTATGGAAAGATATAAAAACGCGATGATTTTCCATAGTTTGGGAGACTTTATTATGGATGGTAATTCTTATCGACGAAGAAGATCTGCTATGCTTTGCCTAAGTATTGAGAATAAGCGTTTGGCAGATTGGAAGATTATACCAACAGAAACTAATAATGAACTGGTCACATCAATGCCGAACGAGAATACTCGTAAGAAAATGATAAAGGAATTTGAACGGGTGTCAGAGTCATTGGATAAACATTCGAATAATTATGAGCAGTTCTTTAAATGGCGGTATAAAAAGGAAATGATTCAGCATACTTGCAGCACGCTGAGCTTCCTTTATCATTCAAAGGGGTTGATTGGGTTGACAAAAATGGTCACAAAGAGGTTTGAGGAAGTTCTTAGAATGGCTCGTTGGATGGCAAAGAACCGTTCAAAAGACCAAAGAGATGATGATGCCATCAGAGCTGACAGGAAGAAGTTCACAGAAAAGGAATTGTTTGATTGTTAAGATATGAATGACAAGGTTAGGACTCGTTATACAAAACCTTCAAAGTGGAAAAGAGCTTTTCATGTTTTAAGAGCTCTGTTTTCGCTTTCATTCTTGAAATGGGTATGCAGTGACATGGGCTATCACATGATTAACCATGTCAGAGGAAGGCAACTGGCAAAGATTGGAAATAGTAATATTCATCCTACAGCTATTATCAGGGAGGGAGAATATGTTACTATCGGTGACAGATGTCTCATTAATCATAACTGCGTGATTCAAGCAGGAAAAAGTGAAAACGGAAGAATTACTATCGGAAATGATGTGCATATGGGTGCTAACGCGATGATATTTGGCTTTAATCATGGGAGCTATACGAAAGGTATTCCTAGCAAAGAGCAGGATTATTTGGATGCCGCTGTAACTATACATGATGATGTATGGATAGGTGGCGGAGCTATTATTCTTGCAGGAGTCGATGTCGGAAAAGGCGCAATAATAGCAGCTGGTGCAGTGGTAAATAAGGATGTACCAGAGTATGCCATTGTAGGAGGCGTGCCAGCTCACGTTATTAAATATCGAGAATAATGGAAACAGTACTGCTTCTCGATGGTCAGGCTGTACAGACATTGATTGTCGCTGAATCATTGTGCCATAGTGGATATAGTGTGATGGCAATCTGCGATGGGAAGTATAATTATGGCTATCATAGCAGATATGTGGACGAGAAGTATATTGGACCTTCTAGTTTAAGAGTAGGGGATTATAAGAAGTTTTTGAAGGTTTTTCTGACTGAACATCAGGTAGATGTGGTGATTCCCATGACGGATGAAGCAGCTATTTGTGCTAGTCAGATAAAGGGTGAGATTGAAAATCCACGTATGATTGCTATACCAGAATATAAGACATTTCTGAAAGCATATGATAAAGGTCTGTTGATGGCACTATGTGAATCCAAAGGTTACCCGCATCCTCAAACGTACTTGTTTAAGGAAGGAATTGAAGGCTCAGTTTCATTTAATTTTCCTGCCTTATTAAAACCAAATCAAACAACTGGTGGTAGGGGTATGACGCTGGTTCATAGTTTCAGAGAATTATGTGATGTTTATCCTATTGTCAAAGGAAAATATGGAGACTGTCACCTTCAGGAATACGTGAAGCATGATGGAAAACAGATAAAAGTGCAATTGTTTGTGGATAAAGATCATAAGCTGCGCTATTGGTCGGTTATTCATAAACAAAGATATTTTCCTGTGAATGGTGGTAGTAGTTGTTGTAATGTAACGATTGAGGATCCTGGAGCTGTTCAGATGTGTGCATTGGTATTGAAAGATATTAAATGGGTAGGTTTTGCAGATTTTGATTTAATTGAGAATCCAGATAGTCATCAGTATCTCATCATGGAGATTAATCCAAGGATACCTGCATGTGTGAAATCGGCTTTTAAATCGGGTATTGATTATGCTACGATAATTGCTGATTATGCATTAGGTAAACCTTTGAAAGATTATGGTTATATGCCGGGCAAGCATATGAGGCATCTAGGATTTGAGATACTGTGGTTTTGGAAAAGTCTTGATCGATGGCACGCGAAACCTAATTGGTTTAAGTTCTGGGGGAAAGATTTGTATTATCAGGATTTGAGTTGGAAAGATATAATGCCCTTTATTTATGGAACATTTGGGAATATTAAGAAATTAAGTAACCCTACGTTTCGAAAGGCTAAAAGTGGATTGGAGGGGGTATGAATATTCTGACGTTTGACATAGAGGACTGGTATAACTGTGACTTTATCTCAGAGGATTTTGATTGGGATAAATGGGAGTATAGGATACCAGTTATGTTGAATCCTATTTTGGATGAGTTGGATCACCGGGGATTGAAAGCGACATTTTTCTGTTTAGGGTGGGTCGCAGAGAAACATCCTGAAATTATTAGGGAGATTGATAAACGAGGACATCAAATCGGATGTCATTCGTATCAGCATGAGTTGTCTTCGAGGTTTACGCCAGAGGCATTTGTAGAGGATACTCTGAAAGCAAAAATACTTATTGAGGATATTATAGGAAAAGAAATTGATTGTTTTAGAGCCCCTGGTTTTTCAATAACTGTTCATAATACCTGGGCGATTGACAAACTAGTGGAGATGGGATTTAAATATGATTCGTCGGTGTTTCCAGCTCATCATGACTATGGGGGGATACCACATTATGGCAATGCTGAGCCTGCTATTTTGAGAACTTCAACGGGTAGTAAGATTAAGGAGTTTCCGATTAATATACATACCACTTTAGGTAAGCATGTTGTTTTCTCTGGAGGGGGGTTCTTTAGATTTTTTCCGTATTGGCTGATTAAGAAGTGGGCTACAGAGAGTGATTATTTGATGACCTATTTCCATACCAGAGATTTCGATATTGGGCAACCAAAAGTACAGGGATTGCCATTGAAAAGGCAGTTTAAGTCGTATGTGGGGATAAAAGGTGCTTGGAAGAAATTGAATCAACTGCTGGATGAATTTGAGTTTGTTAATTTGGAACAGGCAGAACAGATGATCGATTGGAACAAGGCTAGAGTAGTTGAATTATGAAAATCTTGATGACCGGGAGCCATGGGTTCGTAGGAACGAACCTTATTATGGCTTTTAAGTCTACATATAATGTAATAAGGTGGGATATCAGGGAGGATAAACCACTGCCAGAGTGTGATGTCGTGATTCATTTGGCTGGGTTGGCTCATGATACGAAGAATACAAAGGAAGATGAAGAGTATTATAAAGTAAATAATGAGTTGACGAAAAGGATTTATGATAGATTTCTGGAGTCATCAGCAAAAAAGTTTATATTTTTTAGTTCGATCAAGGCGCAGGATGAGGATACGGCGTATGCTAAGAGCAAGAAGCTAGCAGAAGACTATATCATGAACACGGATTTGACGGATAAGCGTGTATACATTTTACGACCATGTATGATACATGGGACGGGGAATAAAGGAAATCTGAATTTATTAGTGAAGTGGATGAAGAAAGGATTGCCTTGGCCATTGGCGTCTTTTGAGAATAAGAGAAGTTTCGCTTCAATGGACAATGTTAGTTTTGTTGTTCAAGAATTGTTAAGCAAGGATGTTCCATCAGATATATATAATATATGTGATGATAAGTCTGTGTCGACCAACGAGTTGATAGAACTGATATGTGAAAGTATGGGAAAGAAGACTCATTTATTGAGAATTCCGAAAGGGTTGATGTTAAAATTGGCTCAGTTGGGTGATGTATTCCACCTGCCATTGAATACTGAAAGGTTAAAGAAATTGACGGAGAATTATATCGTAGATAATAGTAAAATAAAGCATGCTTTAGGCGTTGAGTCTATGCCTGTAAGTGCGAGAGAAGGGCTCAGGCAGACGATTCAGAGCATGATAAATGAAAATGAAAATGGTTGAGTATTTAGAAATAGGAGCAGGGCTTTTTGTATTTGAACTCGCATATTTGCTGTTAGCAAAGCAATTTGGGATAGTGGATGTGCCTCACCATCAGAGTTCGCATACGGGTGCGATTATGCGTGGAGGGGGTATCGTGTTCTATGTCGCCTATTTCTTGTGGTTTATTCTTAGTGGATACCAATATCCGATGATATTCGCTGGCTTAACTATTATGGCTGCTACCAGTTTTGCTGATGATATACATAGTATAAGTCCTAAAGTGAGATTGGTTCTTCAGTTTGTGGCGATGGTTGTTATGTTTTATGAAACACATGTGTTTAATTTGCCATTACAACCATTGCTTCTCTTATCGGTGGCTTGTGTGGGGGCTATCAATATCTATAATTTTATGGATGGTATTAATGGTTTAACTGGAGGTTATTCTATAGTTGTGTTGCTGTCGCTTTTATACGTTAATCATTTCCAAATTGAGTTTGTTGATAATGATTTACTCATCTATGTGTTGATGGCGGATTTGATTTTTTGTTTGTTGAATTTCAGGAACCATGCCAAATGCTTTGCAGGGGATGTTGGTTCGTTATCTATGGGGTTTATCATCATATTTTTGCTTCTAAAGTTGATGTTCAAAGCAGGTCATATGCATTGGATAGCCTTTGTGGCTGTTTATCTGGTCGATGGAGGCCTAACGATTATACATAGAATCATGTTGAAAGAGAATATCCTAAGACCACATAAAAAGCATGCCTATCAGATTATGGCGAATGAGTTGAAGATATCGCATTTGAAGGTATCGCTGTTTTATATGGGATTGCAGACTGTGTGTTGTGCTTGGTTTTTTTTTGCGCCTAGTAATACTACAATGATCTTACAATTTGGGATGTTGGCGCTATTATATTTGGGTTTTATGCAGAAGTATTATTATCTGCATATGAGGAAGGAGTGATGGGAAATAAATTGAAGAACTATTGTTTTCATCTAATCAATGAAGTACCGCATGAAGTATATGTCGCTATGCTGATAGCGCTTTGTGTTGGGGGGGTGATTTTGATAAAACTTTATGGATTTAGAAAAGGCTTATTCTATTCTTTGAGGTTGCTGTTTGTGGAGTATGTTTTCCTTCTTTATGCATCAACTGTCATATTTCGATCGGTAATGAGTGATAGAAAGTATGATTTTACTCCTTTTTGGAGCTATCGCGCGATTTTGTATGGAAGTGAACCTCAGTTGTTGACGGAGAATATCATGAATATGGTGGTGTTTGTGCCAGTAGGCTTGCTTGCTGGCGTGACTTTCCGTAGGATGACATGGAAGAAAATCATAATAGTTGGGCTATGTTTGTCGTTAGGGATAGAGGCGCTGCAGTTCGTGTTTAAGAAGGGGTTCTCGGAAGTGGATGATGTGATGCATAATACCTTCGGGTGTTTGATGGGATATGTAATATGGTTGTTGCTAATAAAAATAGTACACTGTTCTTTGAACTACTGCAAGTCGCGATAGGTACAGGGATAAGGCTTAGCAAAATTCCTTCAGATAGTGAATGGGCTGAGGTCTATCAGACAGCAGTGAAACAATCACTGGTAGGGGTGTTATTTTCGGCTATTGAGAAGTTGAATGCAGAAGATAAAACTTGTAAGCCAGGATTGCAGTTGTTCTATCAATGGCTTGGCGAGGTTGCTCAGATTGAAGCTCAGAATAGTAGGCTTAATCATGCTGCAGTACAACTGACAAAAATATTCACGAATGGGGGGCTACGCTCATGTGTTTTAAAAGGGCAAGGGTTAGCGCGCCTGTATCCTTGGCCAGAGAGAAGACAACCTGGAGACATTGATTTTTGGATAGAGGGTTGCAGGGGACAAACACTTGGATTTCTGAAAAAAAACAACTTTGGAATAGGGCCAGTGGTGATTCATCACGTAGAAGCACGAATCATTGAAGGTGTGGAAACAGAGATCCACTTTATGCCCATCTGGATGTATAATCCGATATATAATTTACGATTACAAAAGTGGTTTAGGACGAGACAGCATGAGCAGTTTTCACATTATGATTCTGAGGCTGGGTTTTGTTATCCCACAGTAGAGTTTAATGTCATCTATTGTTTGGTGCATATTTATCATCATCTATTGGATGAAGGGGTAGGATTGAGGCAAGTAGTGGATTATTACTACATATTGAAATCTTATGGTCTCAGTCAGAGTGATAATTTGAGTGAGACACTGAGATCACTAGGGATTATAAAGTTTGCTGGGGCTTTGATGTGGGTGTTGAAAGAAGTGTGTGGTATGTCAACTGATTTGATGATTTGCCAGTCCGATGTCAATAGTGGTGAAATGCTGCTTGAAGAAATTATGGCTACAGGCAATATGGGACATTTTGATATACGGTATCCAAAATTTGACTCGGAATTGTTTTATGGCCGTAATCTGAGAAAAATGCATCGATGGGTAAAGTTGATGTGGTATTATCCATCAGAAGTTATTTGTATTCCATGCTGGAAACTTTGGCACTGGGGATGGAGAAAAAGGAATAATCGTTAAATCTATCATATGAAAAATTATATTTTATGAGGTATTCAAAGACTTTATACTGTGTCAGTATTTTTATGTTGCTTCTGTTAAGTTCAACCACTTCTCGTTCTCAGAATTATGAGGTGTCGGTGGACTCTAATGCCGTTGTGACGAATTCGTTTTGGAACAACTGGTATGGACAGATTGGAGTGGATTTGAATCTGTTGTTTCCAGAAGGACATAATCTAATGGATGTTTTTCCGAATGGTAAGTCGTTTGGGGTGAATGTCGCTGTCGGTAAATGGTTTTCACCAGAGTTCGGTGGTCGCTTTAAAGTGACCTGGAATAATGGCATTCTAGAGAATGACCATAATACATGGCTTAATCCTTATGGCGTGCCTGGAGAAAATCACAGGCAAGGTGGTTTTATGACTTTTATTGGTGATATTCAACTGAACCTGCATAACTTGTTAGGTGTCTATCGACCCGACAAAAAATGGAATGTCATCGTGTCGCCACGTGTGGGTGGCTATCTGGATATTGGTACAGGAAAAGGATGTCCGATATTGGGAGGAGGTATGGTGACTACTTATCGTATAGGTGACCGATGGCGTCTGTTTGCAGACCTGAGCTATAATTTCACGGCAAGTATTAATGGTGTTTATTCTGGAAATAATGGTGGAAGTAACGGGTTCGCAGAGATTGCTATTGGTATAGAAACGGATTTGTCGAGGAAGAATACTTTCTATAAAGCAACGGCCCAAAGTATCCCAAATAAGCATTCTGTCATCGTGAACTCTTTTTGGGATAACTGGTTTGGGCAGGTGGGACTAGGAATGTCGCTACAAAATCCATATAGGACTAATTTTTCTAATGTTTTTCCTAATGGTAGTACGTATGGGGTCAATCTCGGATTCGGTAAGTGGTTTACGCCAGAGGTAGGTGTTCGTGTAGGGATGAACTGGCAGAATGGTCTTATGATTAATTATCATGCAACCTATCTGCAGCCGAGGCCGGATTCCGAAGGAGATCCAAGTAAGCATAGTTTTGTATCCGTGTATGCGGATATGTTCTTTAATCTGCACAATGCCATTGCCGGATATGCAGTACAAAAGAAATGGAATACCATTATTTATCCACGTATGGGTATAGGTATGAACTTCGCAGCTGAGAAAAAAAGAAATCCATTGATAGGTGCTGGTCTAGAACAAACTTATATGCTAAATAATCGTTTAAAAATCTATGCTGATTTAGCATATCAAGTCACTACGAGTGGATTTCATGATAGAAATTTTCCGACAAGCGATTCTGATTCTGGTCTTGGAAGCAATGGCTGGTTTGATATCAACGTCGGCGTGCAATATGAATTAGGACAGGTTATTGGATGGAATAAGCCTGGAGAGAAAAGGGTTAACGGCTCAAGGTTCTCTCTTCGAGAGTGTGGCGATGCAATCATGGTTCAAGATAGCCATAACTGGCCGCGGTTTATCGTCAACACTGGAGCCTCGGTGGTCGTGGCGTTTGGTGCGAAGACGGCGCTGAAGGCGATGATCAAAGAGGAACGCCCAGACCACTCGGATAATAAGTCGTTCCCGTCGGGACATGCTGCGATAGCATTTGCGGCTGCGAGGTCGATAGACAAGGAGTTCCGCAAGGACTGTATCTGGATTCCAATAGCAGGATATGCAGCTGCTACGGCTGTGGGTATAGAACGCATTGCCAGTAAGCGTCATCATTGGTATGATGTTGTTGCAGGTGCTGGTATTGGTTTCGGCGCAGCGGAACTGACGTGGTGGTTGAGTGACTTGTGCTTTGGCAAGGGTAGTAATGTCGCTGTCGGAAGTAGTGGAAATACCGTAGATGTAGCTGTGAGGTGGTGAAGATGAAAACAGAGAAATAATAAAAACGATAGTTAATTGGAATAGAAAATGAAAGGAATTGTACTTGCCGGTGGATCCGGTACCAGACTTTACCCTATAACTAAGGGAGTTAGTAAACAGTTGTTGCCTATTTATGACAAACCGATGGTGTATTATCCTATCAGTGCATTGATGTTGGCTGGGATTCGGGATATACTGATAATATCAACGCCATACGATTTGCCGGGTTTTAAGAGACTATTAGGTGATGGCTCAGATTATGGCGTACATTTTGAGTACGCGGAGCAGCCTTCTCCGGATGGTTTGGCTCAGGCATTTATCATTGGAGAGAAGTTCATTGGCAATGATAGTGCTTGTCTAGTTTTGGGTGATAATATATTTTATGGAGCAGGTTTTACTGGGCTTTTGAGGAGTGCCGTGAAGGATGCTGAAGAGAATGGAAAAGCCACGGTATTTGGATATTGGGTATCAGATCCAGAGAGATATGGCGTAGCTGAGTTTGATAGAGATGGTAATTGTCTTTCTATAGAAGAGAAACCACTGAAGCCAAGGTCGAACTATGCTGTTGTGGGATTGTATTTCTATCCTAATAAGGTGGTTGACGTGGCGAAGCAAATCAAGCCCTCTGCTCGTGGCGAATTGGAGATTACTACTGTGAATCAGGAATTCTTGAATGCAGGTGAATTGAAGGTGCAAGTGTTTGGTCGTGGGTTCGCATGGCTGGATACTGGTACGCATGATTCGTTGGCGGAGGCATCAACATTTGTAGAGGTGATAGAGAAACGTCAGGGGCTGAAAGTGGCCTGTCTGGAGGGTATTGCCTATAGAAATGGCTGGATAAGTGAGGATCGCATGAGGGAAATTGCACAACCGATGCTGAAGAACCAGTATGGACAGTATCTGTTAAAGGTGATTGACGAAATGAAGGAGGAGATAAATTCGGGGACGTTTGGACAGAAAGAGATGAGAGGGTGAAAAGTGGGAGACGGTTTTGTAGGTTTGTGCTTGTGCCATAGTGGGGAAGAAATAAGCGAAACTAATAACAGACATTGGAGTCATTGGCGTCTACTGTTTTATGAGCAACTTCAGTAGAGCGATGGCTCCTTGTCGGTTTATAATGGAAAAGACGTGATGATAGATAAGCGACCAAGAATAATCGATGTGGAGCGGAAACCACAGAAATGTCCTATATGTGGTGAGCGAGTGGTTGATATTATCTATGGTACTGGCGATATGTCATTTCGATGTCTGATGTAAGAAGGCTGATGGCTGATGGATGATATGGACTTTGACAGGTATGGCAAGGTGAAGTGTCGGAAGATAGAAGGGATGCTGCCGAAGCTGATGAAGATGGTGGAGGGGGAGATGGTCGCGATGGTATCGCAATATACGAGACAAGAGAGATAGGAAAAGTTACAGACGTATGAAAATGGTAGTATGAAAGAAAAAGCGACATTTGATATAAACTTTTGGAAATCGTTTAGCTGGTTTCTTTTAGTAGTAATCATTATCTGTATTCTGCCATGGGTATTGGCAAAACATGCATGGATTGATTTCTCGTCAACAGGCGAGATAGGTGATACCATAGGTGGTATCATGGGACCATTTGTTGCTATTGCTGCAGCTGGGTTGACATTCATTGCATTCTGGGTTCAGTTTAAAGCCAATAATCAGCAAAGGCATGACATCGCGATTGAACGATTTGAGAGTAATCTCTTTGAGATGATACATATACAGCAGGAGATAACGAATGGGCTGAGATATGATGGAGGTGATTATAATCATAATGAAATCCACAAAACAGGAAGAGACACTTTTCAAAGTCTATATGAAAAGATTGCGATTAGACCTAAAATAAAAGATACAGTACAAACACTTACACTGAAAAGGGCATTGGAGATATCTGATGATGTAAAATTTACTTTGAGATTTCTGCCGGAGTTATGGGTTTTGGACCATTATTATCGTCATCTGTACAGGATATTCAAATACATTGACGACGGGGATAGCCAGATAATAGTTGATAATAGGAAATATGAGTATGCTGCTATAGTTAGGGCAACACTGTCGCCATACGAGTTGATTATGTTGTACTATAATGGATTCTCTCATCCGAAGTTCAAGGAGCTGATAGAGCGATATGCGCTACTAAATAATATAAGATACCCGTTGCTGGCAACTAGTGCTGATGCAAATCTCATCAAAGAGAAATTTAAGGATGAATATCCACCATCAAAGGATGAAGGAAAAGATATGACTCGTGAATATAAAAAAGGAGCATTTGTGTATGCTAAACGTAATACGAAATAACGCTGGGAGATAAAGTGATCTTCTGGCGTTTTTGCGTTTATATGGGGTGATGTGTAAGGGGAGAGCTTAGTGGAACTGACAAAAAATGTTAGAAATGTGACGGAGTTGGAGAATAATTCGTATATTTGCCGAAGAAATCAAAAACATAGGAGGTGATTATGGAATCTGCATCAATTAATGCTATTAAAACGACGTTGGACAACATACATCAGAACTTTGAGTCTTTTAAAGCTTATCATAAGACTCAAGGTGCTGATATGGATGTATATAGCTATGGTAGTGAGAATGAGTATAATCTAAAAGGTGTAATAGCAGGGGTAAAGAATATATTGGCAGATTTAGGTTTCCTAACTCGCAGCCATAACTTGTTTGTAAAGCTATCAACCTTTAATGAAAGACGTGAAATTAACCAGCAGCTCCAGAATCTTAACTCTTATTTGGCTGGTAGGCAAGTTCCTAACATAATTAGTGTATTAGATGTTCTGAAAACCAAATTACGTACTTATAATCTCAGAACGGATAGAGATAGGTATATAGAGTATAATAATGCCTTGGATGATCTGTGTAGGAAGGCTATTGAACTTGAAGATAGCATTAATGATGTAAAAAAGAAAATAGAAGAGGCAGGTGTGACCTATACTGAAATACAAGGAAAGCAGACTGAGTACACTGAAATTATAAAGGAACTGACTGGCAAAAAGGATGAATTTAAAGCTGAGTATGATGCCTTTGTAAGCGAAGTAGGTGATTTTAAAGCATTGGCAGATAAGGCCAAGGCTAATGAGCAGACGGTCGCGACCCATTTGAAACAGGTAGAGGGGGATAAAGAGACCTTTGACGAATTTATAGAAAAGATTGATGACAGGGAGAAGGTCCTTACAAAACAAAACGAAGCCACTGAAAATTATGAGAAGAAACTGGATGCTTATGATAAGGACCAGCAAAAGAAACTGAAGGAGGTTGCTGAACTGATTGAAAAAGCAAGGCAAGCATTACAATACACTACTGCTGCTGGCATGAGTGCTGCTTTCCAAGAACAATATGATAAGACAAATAACAGGTGGTCAAAAATTGGATGGTTAGTTGCTGCTGCAGTCTTTTTAATTCTTACCATCGCTATTGGCGCTTGGATAGTTACTGGCTGGGGCATTGCAGAGGAGAGAAGTACTCAGATATATAGTCTTATTGGTAGATTGAGCATGGTGCCGTTTACAATTCTGGCTGCGATTTTCTGTGCAAATCAATATGTGAAGCAAAAGAATCTGGCAGAGGACTATGCTTATAAAGCTGTGCTGACAAAATCGATTGTTGCATTCTCAGATGAACTGAGGGAGAATGATGAAAAGGGGTATTCGGAGTATATCTCTACGGTATTGAAAGAAATACATCAGGATCCTTTACGTAAGCGTGGCAAGGAGAAGGATGAGATTACCATCAAGGAGACTACCGGTATATTGGGTAAGGCTCTAGATATTATCCAGTCGTTTACACAGAAGGCATAAAGTTGAAGACATGATAGAAAGGCCGAGGATTATTGATGTGGTGAGGAAACCGAGGAAGTGCCCGATTTGCGGAGAGAGGGTCGTGGATATTATCTACGGCACTGGGGACATGACGGAGATTGATTTTCTGCTGGAATATAGGCGGGAAGGAATCATGGGTGGGGATAATATACCCAGAAGGCCGCCGATATGGGCTTGCAGTTGCGGGTGCAAGCGGTTCAGGAAGGTTAACTCGGACGGGACGGATGCGGCAGTGAAGGTGAAGATGCTGAAGGACATCAGGCCAAGACCGGCGGAGTTGATTGAATTTGCTAGGGAGGGAGGAATAGGAGAAATGAGAGTCGATAATGGGGGAATATCGAAGAAAAAGTAGATAATTTGAGAATTTTGTTTGGTAGAATTGAGAACTTTGCCAAGATTTTTTGAGAATTTTGTATTGGGAATTTTGAGTGAAAGATGCCGTTTTTTTCATTGAAACAGCCTGTTTTGGTAAAAAATAGTGAAAATATATCGTTTTTTGCGTGACTATTAATCGTGTTTTATAGAAAATACGTAATTTTGTAAACCAAACTTAATAAATATGCCTCTAGGTTATAAATCGTAGTTAATATGAGTGTCAGTAAAGATGTCATCAAACAATGCCTGATTAGCAAGCAGCGCGAAGTGGATGAGGCGGTGATTGTGAACCGTCCCATAAACTTTGAAGAGAATGGTAACTATGTGATAGTTGGCGTGAGACATGCGGGTAAGTCGTACCTACTGTATCAGCGTGTGCGCCAGCTGCAGGCTACAGGAAAAGGATGGGACGAGATATTGTTTGTGGACTTTGAGGATGAGCGCCTGGCGGAATTCCAGACGGAAGATTTCAACAGTCTGTTGGAGGCCCATCTGGAACTGTATGGCAAGAAACCAGTGGTGTTCCTAGACGAGGTGCAGAATATTCCGCACTGGGATAAATTTGTGCGGAGGTTGGCTGATGCAAAATATAGGGTATATGTGACGGGCAGCAATGCAAAGATGCTGAGCAAGGAGGTGGCAACTACGCTTGGCGGTCGGTTCTTTATCTATGACGCGTACCCTTATTCGTTTAAGGAATACTTGGCAGCGCAACAGGTGGAGCTGAAGGAACATTGGGAGTATGACACTATTCAGAGAAGCGAAGTGAAGCGGCATCTGAACGAGTATTTTTACTATGGTGGTTTGCCAGAGATTCTGTCGTTTAAGAATAAGCGGGCGATGCTGTCGAGCCTGTATCAGAAGATTTATTTGGGTGACATCTGTGCTCGAAACAACATTAAGAACGACAGGGTGCTGAACATCCTGATTAAGAAGATGGCGGAGAGCGTGAAGCAGCCTTTGTCGTTTAACAGACTAAAGAATGTGATAGTGGCAACGGGCTCGCCCATCAGTGTGCCCACTGCGATAGACTATGCGGATTACGCCTCTGACAGTTGGCTGATACTTCCCATGGAGAATGAGGTTGGAAAGTTGACTGAAAAGGAGACTCAGAAGAAATACTACTTCATAGACAACGGGCTGTTGAATCTGTTTCTGATGAACTCAGAGACTTCGCTGCTGGAGAATATGGTGGCGGTGGAGCTGTGCAGATGCTATGGGAAGAAGAATGTTTTTTATCTTAATGCTGAGAAGGAGATAGACTTTATCGTTCCGGATGTAAAATTGGCTATACAGGTGTCGTATAGCATCAAGGAGGAGAC
>JAEEGL016274907.1_pt1 | contig 26410 bp, 17 predicted proteins | sample 9134231 | NCBI WGS metagenome assembly JAEEGL01 (sample SAMN16246548, study PRJNA631951) | gut metagenome | biome: gut microbiome; feature: rumen; material: fiber-attached | host: Bos | place: Iran: Karaj | collected 2018-10
AAGCCGCGCTCGTGGAAGAAGGTGTGGATGGCCATGGCCATGTTGTGGCGCAGACGCATGACGGCGCCGAAGGTGTTGGTGCGCAGGCGCAGGTGGCCTATCTCGCGCAGGAACTCCATGCTGTGGCCCTTCTTCTGCAGTGGGTAGGTGTTGGGGTCGGCCTCGCCGTAGACGACGATGCTCTCGGCCTGCACCTCGACGGCCTGGCCGGAACCCTGGCTCTCGACGAGCTTGCCTTCGACGCCGATGCAGGCGCCGGTGGAGATGCGCTTGAGTTCTTCCTCAAACTTCTGCGGGTCGGCTACGACCTGGATGTTGTGGATGATGGAACCGTCGTTGACGGCGAGGAAGGCGACGTTCTTGTTGCCGCGTTTGGTGCGCACCCAGCCTTTTACACATATCGTGGTGCCTATCAAGGCGCTCACGTCTTCTTTCAGTAATTGCTTAATCTCGTAGCGTTTCATTATTGTTGAGTGTTATATTATTTTAATCTTTTTCTCAAGCAGTTGTTTCATCTCCACGTCGCTGGCGTATTTGAATATCTTGTCTTCGTTTTTGCGGCGGCATACGAGGATGGTGTCTTCGTTGGCGGCCACTATGTAGCCGTCCAGTCCGTCGAGCACCACGCTCGTCTCGCCCGGCACGGCCACCACGCAGTTGTGGGTGTCGTAGGTCACCACCATGCCGTTCACTATGGCGTTGCCTGCCCTGTCGTGGCGGAAGACGTCGTAGAGCGACTCCCACGTCTCCACGTCGCTCCAGCCGAAGCTGGCGGCCAGCACGTGCACGTTGGCGGCCCGCTCCATGATGCCGTGGTCTATCGAGATGGCCTCGCATTGCGAGTAGACCTGCTCGAGTGCCGCATGGCTGCTGTTGAGTGTCAGGTCGAAGAAACTGTCGGCTATGGCCGGCAGGAACTGCTTGTAGACCTCTTTCAGCACCTGCAGGCGCCACACCAGCAGGCCGGTGTTCCAGAAGAACTCGCCGCTGGCAATGAACTGGCGTGCCATCTCCACCGGCGGCTTCTCGGTGAAGGTGACCACCTCGTAGAGGTTCTCGTATCCGCCCTTGGGCTGGCGGAACTGTATGTAGCCGTAGCTGGTGTCGGGCCGCGTGGGCTGTGCGCCGAGGGTGATAATCCAGTCGTGCTCCTGCACCGTGTCGACGGCCTGCTGCATATTGCGCACAAAGCGGTCCAGGCCGAAGACGGCGTGGTCGGCCGGCGACACGATGACCGTGGCGTCGGGGTCCATCTGCCCTATGATGGCGGCGGCATAGGCTATGCAGGGGGCTGTGTTGCGGCGCAGCGGCTCGCCCAGCACCTGCCACGGCATCAGCCCCGGCACCTGCTCGCGCACCCGGTCGGCATATTGCTCGCCCGTCACCACCACTATGTGGTCGCGCGGACAGAGTTTCTCCATCCGTTCAAAGGTGAGCTGCAGCATCGACCGCCCCACACCCATGGTGTCGACAAACTGCTTGGGGCAGTCCACGCTGCTCACCGGCCAGAACCGGCTCCCAATGCCGCCGGCCATGATGATGCACCAAGTATGTGTTGATATGTTGATGTCCATTTTTTTTCTTTTTAGAGGAGTGATAAGAAGTGAAAAGGAGTGAGAGGGAGTGAAATGACAATAGTATTATACGGGGTCGTTTTTCATTGCGTTATTGTTGGTTATGCCCTCGCAATAGGAGTTCAATATCCGGCTTGTATGCTCGATGGTGTCACACAAAGTGTTGAATTCTTCGTTATTGATATATCCAAGGTCATAGGCAAGGATAATGTAATCCCGACATTCTTCCAAGCTTCCTTGCGAAATATTGAAGAAGCGAAGCTTGTCGGCCTTGCTTAGTTTTTTGTAACCCTCAGCGATATTGGCTTCGATGGATGTAGCGGCACGACGGAATTGTGAGGTAAGGCCAAACTTCTCCTCTTCCGGGAAGTGTTGGGTAATGCGGTACACCAGCAAGACAAAGTCATGGCTTTTTTGCCATGCATAAACTCGCTGAAATCCAAACCGTGTATCCATTTCTTATCTTATTACTATGTTATTGTGTATGTTTTATCCAAAGATACATTTGTCCTTTCACTCCTTTTCACTCCTTTGTCACTCCCTTTCACTCCTTAAATCAAACACTCACTTCGCCGCGGATGTGCGGGTGGGGGTCGTAGTTCTCGAGGGTGAAGTCTTCGTAACGGAAGCCGAAGATGTCCTTCACCTCCGGATTGATATGCATCGTCGGCAGGGGCCGCGGTTCGCGGGTGAGCTGCAGGTGCACCTGGTCGAGGTGGTTCTTGTAGATATGCGCGTCGCCGAAGGTGTGGACAAATTCGCCCGGCTGCAGGCCGCAGACCTGCGCCATCATCATCGTCAGCAAAGCATAGCTGGCTATGTTGAACGGCACCCCGAGGAATATGTCGGCGCTTCTTTGGTACAGTTGGCAAGACAGTTTGCCGTCGCTGACATAGAACTGGAACAGGCAGTGGCAGGGCGGCAGGGCCATCTCGCCTATCTCGGCGGGGTTCCATGCCGTCACCATCAGGCGCCGGCTGTAGGGGTTCTCCTTTATCTCGCGCACCACGTTGGCTATCTGGTCTATCGTGCCGCCGCGCCCGTCGGGCCACGAACGCCACTGGCTGCCGTAGACCGGCCCCAGGTCGCCCTTCTCGTCGGCCCACTCGTCCCAGATGCTCACCCCGTGCTCTTTCAGGTATCCTATATTCGTCTCGCCGCGCAGAAACCACAGCAGCTCGTAGATGATAGAGCGCAGGTGCAGCTTCTTGGTGGTAAGCACCGGGAAGCCCTCGCCCAGGTCGAAGCGCATCTGGTAGCCGAACACCCCGATGGTGCCCGTGCCGGTGCGGTCCTCGCGCTCGGTGCCGTGGTCAAGCACGTGTTGCAGAAGGTCAAGATATTGTTTCATAATTTCTGACTACCTTAACGAGTGCGGTCGGCATATTATTGTGCATCGCAACAAATTTTCATCCGCCACCCCTCCCGCCCCGCCGCGCCCCCCGCCCGATAAATGTTAAACACACCGCTTCAACGTCGAGTTTTATAAATGACAAAAACCATACTAAAACCACTCATCTCCTACTCAAGTAGTCGATGAGTAGCCGATAGGTAGGAGAAGAGTAGGGGAAGAGTAAGGGATGGTCGGTTGTTGTGCCTGATTATCAGCGCAGTAGGTGTTGATGCATTACTCGTTTCATAAAGTGCTGGTTATCAATATGTGTTTTGTTAATTTAACATTTGGGCTTATTCGGTGTGGTGCCGGGTGGAGGGGTGCCGGAAGTGCGGTGCGTGAAGGGCTGCGGGGGTGGTCCGGGCGGTATCGGCAAGGGCATGGTTCGCTTATGCCCGACTTTCATAAAAGGTGTTAAAACCGGCGGTTTGCTCTCTGTTTGATGAGGGTGTTTTGGGACTTTGACTTCCAAGCGGCCGCGGCCTCGCATCGTGGATTGGTCCGTGCAAGGCCGGTTTTAACACTTTTTTTGTTTTTTTGCTTCTCCAATGGAAAAAAAAATGTATATTTGCATATTGCAACAAAATGTTGAATTTTTTGTAACAAACATTTTATTAACCAATTAAACACACAAAACTATGCTAAAGTTTTTACGTACTTTTGCGTTATCGGTAGCCTTGATGCTTCCGTTCGCAATGCAGGCACAGGAGACTGTGACGATTGGTGACGGTACGTCAACCACGTACGTCACTCCGTACAACTCCCTTTGGGGGTATTCTTTTGTGGAGCAGATCTATCTGGCAGATGAGATTGGCACGGATGGTAACATCACTTCCATCGCATTTAACATGCAGTCGTCCGGATCTCAAACCAACCAGATTGAAGTGTTCATGAAGAATGTTACCCGAGAGACGTTTACGGGCGCAACCGACTACGAGCCTGTCACGGCTGGCGACATGGTGTTCAGTGGCACAGTGACATTCAGCACTGGCTGGACCACTATCGAACTCGACTCTCCGTTCGACTATGACGGTTCGAGCAACCTTTTGATTGCTGTACATGAGTATACCTCGGGTTACAGTACCCGCTACTTCTACTACACCTCAGCCGCCGACAAGGTGCTTACCCACCACAGTGATAGCGCCAACCCGGATCCCTACAACCTGGGATCCTACTCCGGCAATAAGTATGTTTCCCCCAACCGCGCCAACATAGAGCTCACAATCGAACCTGTCGGTGGAGTGACTTGCCCGAAACCTGCCAACCTCGTTGCCACCGATGTTGCCGGCCACACAGCCACCTTCACCTGGGAGAGCGAAGTTGGAAGCTATGTCTTCGAATACAAGAAAGCTTCTGAAGAGGAGTGGATTGTCGAGGAAGTCTCCGAGGAGACCATCACCCTCACCGAACTCGACCCCGTCACTGCCTACAATGCCCGCGTGAAAGCCGTCTGCGGTGACGACGACGAGAGCAGCTACCGCAGCATCAACTTCACCACCACTGTGTCGTGCCCTGTTCCGACCGGCCTTGCCGTTACGGTCGACCCCGAAGATCACTCCAATGTCACTCTCTCCTGGACCCAGCCCGGCGGTGCCGAGTCGTGGCAGATATGTGTCAACAACAATATGGAAGAGCTCATCGACGTTGATGAACCTACCTACACCTTCGAAGGTCTCACCCTCGAGGTGCCCTACACCGTCAAGGTGCGTGCCATCTGCAACGAAGAAGACTCCAGCGCCTGGAGCGCATCCGTCTCCTTCGAACCCAGCGAAAAGATTGTGGTCGGCGTCGCCAGCAGTTCCAGCTACATCCTGCCCACGATGTCCAATTATAACTATTCCTGGACCCAGCAAATCTATACCGTGGCCGAACTCGGCGAGATTCCCTGCTACTTCGTCAGCCTCGACTTCTACAACACCGGTTCTCAGCATACCCGCAACCTTACTATATATATGAAGAGCACCGACAAGACGAGCTTCTCCAGTGCCAGCGACTGGGAGGCTGTCAGTGCCGGCGACATGGTCTTCAGCGGCGAGGTGACATTTACCCCCAACACCTGGACCACTATTCCCTTGTCGGTTCCCTTCTCCTATGATGGCGAGCAGAATGTGCTCCTTGTGGTCGACGACAACAACGGCTCGTATTCTAGTGGCCTTTCCTGCCGCACTTTCAGTACCACTGGAAATCAAGCTATCTATGCCTACGACGACGAAATCAACTTCGACCCATTAACAGCCGATGCAGGCGAGCCTTCTTGGACCGGTGTTTTGACTGAGAAGAACCAGATACGCATCCTTACCACCAGCGAGCAACCTACATGCTTCATCCCCACTGGCCTGTCTGTATCTAACGTCCTGTCTCACGGCGCCCAGATTGCCTGGACAGAAAACGGCGAAGCCGAGTCATGGATTGTGGCCTATCGTTCCGCCACCGCCACCGAGTTCACCGAAGTGGAGGTGTCTGAGAACCCCTATGTTCTCACAGACCTCCTCGCCAATACCAACTATTATGTGAAGGTCCGTCCCGCCTGCGAGGATGGCAGCGAGATGTGGAGTTCCGAGGTTTCGTTTACCACCTTGATCTCCTGCCCGGCTGTCACCAACCTCCACACCACCAGCGTGACGCCCTATAGCGCTACTTTCGAGTGGACTGTCGGTTCCGAGGAAGAGGCTTGGATGGTCTATGTCGACGGTGATGAGGACGGCGTGATGGTCGAGGAGCCCACCTTTGAACTCACCGACCTCGAGCCCTCTACTGCCCACACTGTGGCCGTGAAGGCCTACTGCGGCGACGAAGACCTTTCGACCGCTGTCACTGCCTCCTGCACCACCATGGTGGCTTGCCCCGCCCCCATCAATATCACTGCTGTTCTCACCGTCAGTGACCCCACCATCGCCACCATCAACTGGGTGCAGCCCAGCGATGTCACCGCATGGCAGATATGCCTCAACAACAGCACCGAGTATATCGATGTTGAGGGTGAACCCACCTATAACTTTACCGGCCTCACTCCCGAGGAGCCCTGCACCGTCAAGATTCGCGTCATCTGCGGCGAAGGTGATACCAGTGCCTGGAGCGCTGTCTACACCTTCACTCCGTCGTCCAAGGTGATTGTCGGCACTCCTGAGGCTACCTTTGGCTACCTGCCCACCTATATTCTTTATAATACTTCTTTGACCGAGCAGATCTACACTGCTGCCGAACTTGGCGAGGCCGGCCTCATCCAGAGTTTCGACTTCAACAATGCCGGTACCGCAACTCAGGCTCGTAACATCACAGTCTATATGAAGAGCACCGACAAGAGCTCCTTCACCGGTACCAGCGACTGGGTTGCCGTTTCGGATGCCGATATGGTCTATACCGGAACCTATAGCTTTGCCCCCGGTTGGAACACCATCGAATTTACCAACCCCTTTGTATACGACGGTCAGAGCAATGTTATCCTCGTGGTCGACGACAACACTGGTACTTGGACATCCTCTTTGTCTTTCAGTGTCTTCACCACCAGTGCAAATCAGGCATTATACCAGTACAGCGACAGTCAAAACAACGATCCGACCAACCCGTCCTACAGCGGCTATACCGCCAACAAGAAGAACCATGTCCGCATCCTTAAAGAGCCTCTGGAAGGCTGCATCATGCCTATCGGCGTAACCGTTTCCGAAATCGAGGGTCATAGCGCCCAGGTTAGCTGGACCAGCCTCGACGAAGAGACTTCCGCTTGGGTTGTGGCTTACAAGCCTGTCTACGAGACCGAGTTCACCGAGGTCGATGTTACCGAAGCCCCCTTCATTATGGAAGACCTTGCCGCTGGCACCGCCTATAATGTGAAGGTGGGTACCGTCTGTGAGGACGATGAGATAAGCTGGAGTTCAATAGTCACATTCAGCACCACTATCCTGTGCGACGCCCCCACCGCTGTGAGCGTGGACTACGACGGTGGCAGCACAGCCACTGTGACCTGGACCTCGACTGCCGAGTCCTTCAATATCAATGTTAACGGCCAAGTGACCGAGGATGTCGAAAGCCCCTACACCATCGAGGGTCTTGAGATTGCCACCATCTACAACGTGATGGTGCAGGCCAACTGCGGCGAGGAGCTTAGTGGCTGGACCACCCCCGTGACATTCAATACCGTCCTCTGCACCGAGGATCAGCAGTGCGACATAACCCTTGCCCTTACCGATGACTTTGGCGACGGCTGGAATGGCAACGCCATTATTGTGAAGGATGTTTTGACCAATACCGTCCTTGGCACTTTCGCCAATACTTCTGATGCTGAAGCCGATGAGGCCCAGATTTACACTCTTGCCGTCTGCGACGGCCGTGAGATAGAGTTCTCGTGGCAGAGTGGTTCGTATTCATACGAGGCAATCTATGAGGTGACTGATATCAACCTGGAGGAGATCTTCTCTGGCAGCGATGCTTTTGCCGAGCCTATCCTTTACACTGTGAACTGCACCGTCACCGACTGCCGCAAGCCGACCAACCTCGAGGTCTCTGAAATCGGTCCCAACAGCGTTGTGCTGAGCTGGACTGAGAACGGCGCCAGCGATGCATGGGTTGTGGCCTACGAGACTGCTACCGACGAAGAATTCACCGAGGTTGAAGCTGGCACCAATCCCTTCACCCTCGAGGGTCTTACTCCCGAGACTCCCTATATCGTGAAAGTGCGTCCTGCCTGTGACGACGAGACCATCAAGTGGAGCGCCACCGCTCTCTTCACCACCACTGAGCTCTGCCCCGCACCTAACAACCTGACAGTTACCGACACCACTGCTTCTACAGCCACACTCCACTGGACCGCCTTCAGCGACAGCTACAACGTGCGCTATCGTCGTCTGCCTACCGGTGGCCAGGGCTTCGAGTCCGGTATTGGTGACTGGACTAATATCGACGCCGACGGCGACGGTTTAGTCTGGGTGCTTGCTTCCGCGAGTGCCGGTGTCTACCACAGCTCTGGTGTCGACCTCACCGGCAATGGCCACAATGGTTCCGACGACTTTATCGTCTCCGGTTCCTACAGTAATGCCTCTGGCGAAGCTCTGACTCCTGACAACTACCTCGTATCGCCGCAGGTGGAGCTTGGCGGAAGCATCAGCTTCTGGGCCAGTGCACAGGATGTCAATTATGCTGCCGATCACTTCGGCGTGGCAGTCTCCACCACCGGCAATACCGATGCTGACGACTTTACCACCATCGCCGAATGGACTATGACCTCCGACGGTACCGGTATCCCCGGCGCCAAGGAAGCTAGCCCTTGGGGCCAGTTCACCGTTGACCTGAGCGACTATGAGGGTATGGGCTACGTGGCCATCCGCCACTTCAACTGCACCGATATGTTCATCCTCAATGTCGACGATATCAACATCGAGACTCCCAGCGATGCCGAAGATAACCCCTGGATAGAGGTTACCAGCACCACCAATTCGGTCTTCATCAGCGGCCTGCAGGCCAATACCTTCTACGAGTGGCAGGTGCAGGGTATCTGCCAGGGCGAAGTGGGTGACTGGACTTCCAGCAACATCTTCACCACCAACGACGGTGAGAGCTGCAACAATCCCACCAACCTCACTGCCGAGGCTACCGAGAACAGCATCACCATCACTTATGGCGGCGATGCCGAGAACTACGAAGTGGCCCTCGTCGAGGGCAGCACTTGGACGGCTCCTGCCCAAGGCACCGCTGTCAGCGCCCAGACCTATACCTTCAACAATCTGACTCCCGCCACCGCCTACACCGTGGGTGTGCGCGCCATCTGCAGCGAGGAACTCGTCAGCGGCTGGGTCTATATCACCGTCAATACCATTGACGCCGCCTGCGAGCCTGTGACCAACGTCGTTGTCAGCGATGTCACCATGACCGGTGCCACTGTGGCCTGGACCGTGGCTGACGAGGCACAGACCGCTTGGGAGGTCAACGTCACCGGCCTCAACTATGACCAGACCTTCACCGCCACCACCAATCCCTACACCCTCACCGGTCTCACCGCCGGCGTTGAGTACACCGTCAAGGTGCGTGCCGCCTGCGGCGGTAGCAGCTACAGCGAGTGGAGCGATGCAGTTACCTTCACCACCGGTGTCTGCGAGGCAGTGAGCAACGTCATAGTGAGCAACATCACAGCCAACAGCGCCACCATTGCCTGGACGGCAGCCGAAGGCCAGACCAGCTGGCAGCTCGACTACGGTGCACTGGGTCACCCGCAGGGCACCGGCACCACCGTGGTGGTCAACACCAACCCCTTCACCCTTACCGGTCTCGAGGAGTACACCCCCTATGACATCTATGTGCGTGCCATCTGCGCCGACGGCGTGTTCAGCGACTGGAGCGTGAAGGCCAACTTCACCACACTTCAGACAGAGGGTATCGAGGGCGTGAACTCCGACCTCGTCAAGCTCTACCCGAACCCCGCCAGCACCACTGTCACCATCAGCGGTATCAGCGGCGAGGCCACCGTCAGCGTGGTTGACATGAACGGCCGCACCGTCTACAGCGAGCGTGCCAACGAGACCCTCACCATCGACCTTAGCGGCTATGCCCAGGGTGCCTACTTCGTCCGCATCAGCGGCGAGCAGACCATGGCCATCCGCAAGCTGATTGTGAAGTAACACTAACTCCCATAATTGTCGGGGGGCCTGCAGCGGAACGCTGCAGGCCCCCTTTTTTTCACGGTCACAATATTTCGTGTGTTTCCGCGTTAAAGATTGAAAACAATACCGAACTATGAGGATAGACAACCGCAAGAAGGTGCGCGAGGTGTCGGGCGAACACATCGTAATCATGCAGGACGGCGCCACCGCCGACATGACCAAGGTGGTGGCCCTCAACGAGACGGCACTGATGCTTTATGAGCACCTGAAGGAGCGCGACTTCACGGTCGACGATGTGTCGGCCCTGCTGCTCGCAGAGTATGACGTAGATGCCGACACCGCCCGCCACGATGCAGCCGAATGGGTGGAGAGCATGAAGAAGGAAGGCCTCATCCTGAAAGACTGATGGAAGCCTGTTATGATATCGGTGGCCTCGGCCTGAGGCTTACGGGAGGCGACGATGTGCGCCGTGTTGCGTTGTTGCCCGGCATGGAGGTGTTTGCCGGCACACGGAGCAGTGGCATCACCGTCGAGCTCGATGCACCGATAGAGCCTGTGTGTTGCCGCCTACTGCACAGTTTCGATATTCTTGATGGCACTTCGGAGTGCCGCTTCGGCATCGATGCCGAAGGGGTCTATCACTACGCCTTCGGCAACGACCGTCGCCGCCTACTTTATGATCCCCGTGAGCCGGAGGTGGTGAAGTGCTCTACCTTGGGCGATTTGCCGCACCTGCGCTATGCTCTCTGGACCGCCTATGGCATGGTAGCGTTGCATCACGGAGCGGTGCCGGTGCACTCCAGTGTAGTGGTGTGTGACGGGCGTGCTGTGTTGTGCCTCGGCGAGAGCGGCACCGGCAAGAGTACCCACACGCGCCTTTGGCTTGAAAATATCGGTGGCACCCATCTGCTCAACGACGACAGTCCCATTGTGCGTATCGAGGGTGACGGGGTGTGGGTCTATGGGTCGCCATGGAGCGGCAAGACCCACTGTTATCTGCAGGAGCGCTATCCTATAGCTGGCCTGCTGCGCCTCGAACAACGTCCTCAGAACAGCATACGCCGCCTCAATACCATAGAGGCGTTCACCGCCCTGCAACCCTCGTGCCCCCCATGCTTCGCCCGCGATGAGCGCTACATGGATGCGCTGGTGCGCTATGTGTCGGGGGTGATAGAGCGGGTGCCGGTCTATCGTATGGGCTGCCTGCCCGACGCGGCTGCGGCCGTCATGAGTCACGAAACCATCATGGGATGAATATAGACAACACCATATTCTTTGCCCTCGTGGAGGAGCAGTTGCGGGAAGGACGCAGTGTGCGTATGTCGCTTAAAGGTGTAAGCATGCTGCCCACCTTGCGTGCCGAGGATGTGCTCACCCTTGTTCCCTTGAAGGGAGAAGCCGCGGTGGGCGACGTGGTGCTTTTCCGCTACGGTGGATGCCATATTGTGCACCGCGTGGTGGCCCGCGAGGGCGATGTCTACACAATACAGGGCGACAACAACTACAGCACCGAGACGGTGGGCAGAGCCGATATTCTGGCCCGCGTGGTTGAGGTGGAGAAGGCAGGCGGACGCCATATTAGGACCGATAGCGCCGAGTGGCAGAGTATAAGCCGCCGCTCGCTCCGCCGCAAGCAGGTAAAGAACTTTGCGCAACGCTGCCTTGGCCGCAATGCCCGTAGGCAGTTACGGCCATGGTATTTTGTGCTGTTGGCCATACTGATGTGGGCCCCGCTTAACGGCCTCGGGGTGCCGCTTAACAACTATGTCTTCGGATTGCGGCTCGATCATCTGCTGCACGCTTCGGTATATATCCCGTGCACACTGTTCCTGATGGATATCATTGGGCCGCGTTGGGCTGTGTGGATTACAGCGGTGGCCATAGGCCTGCTGACCGAGGGGGTGCAGTGGCTGCTGCCATTCCGCGGATTTGATATCAATGATTTGGTGGCAAATGCTATCGGTGTCTCGTTGGGTTGGGTGGCGATACTATTGCTGCGCTACCTGTTTTTGCCAGCCAATAGGCCGCAGGCAGCGTCGATATCCTGACCGCGCGAGGCACGCAGGGTGCATATCACTCCGTGTCGGTTGAGATATTCCTGAAAGTCTTTTATTGCTGTCGGCAAAGAGGTCTTGTATGGTGCCTCGGGCGACTCGTGGAAACGTATCAAGTTTACACGGCAGTCGAGACCGTGCAGTGTGTCGACGAGGCGCTGTGCGTGGGCAAGGTCGTCGTTGAGGCCGCGGAACATCGTGTACTCGAACGAGAGGCGCCGTTGTCCACTCCAGTCATATTTGCGCAGCAAGGCAAGCACTTCGTTCAGTGGGAAGGCCTTTTGTACCGGCATCAGTTGCAGGCGTTCCTGTGGCATGGGGTTGTGGAGGCTCACGGCAAGATGGCATAAACTCTCGTCGAGGAAACGCTTCAGCCCAGGCACTATGCCCACGGTGGAGACGGTGATGCGTTTGGGACTCCATCCGAGGCCCCACGGTGCGGTCATCACCTCGGTGGCAGCGAGTACTGCCTCGAGGTTGTCCATCGGCTCGCCCATGCCCATGAAGACCACGTTGCTCAACTCTTCGTATTCAGGAATAGAGAAGAGTTGGTTCAGTATGTCGCCGGCACTGAGGTTGCCGTGGAAGCCTTGCTGTCCGGTGACGCAGAAGTGGCAGCCCATCTTGCAGCCAGCCTGGCTGCTGACGCAGAGCGTGGCGCGGTCGTCGTCGGGTATATATACCGCTTCGATATGCTGCCCGTCGAGCACAGGGAAGAGATACTTCTTGGTGCCGTCTTTCGACACCTGGCAGTTGACGGGAGTCTCACGCCCTATGTAGGCTATCTCGTTGAGACGTGCCCGCTGGGCAAGAGAGAGGTTGGTCATGTGGTCTATGCTGTCGGCACGCTTCTTGTATAGCCAGTCGCATAGTTGCTTGGCGGTGAAGCGAGGGAAGCCTTCGGCGGTGCAGAGTCCCTGCAGCTGCCCGAGGGTTTTACCCAACAGATTTATCTTTCCGCTTTCCACGTTAATCTTTGCGCTTTAGAAGTCCCATTCAAAGCCTTCGTCCTCAATCTCCTGCTGGAAGTTGGTGCAGTCCATCTCGATGGGTACGGCGGGCCGTTCGAAGTCGCCGCGATAGAAGTTGAGCTTGCGGTCCTTGTATATCTTCTCCATATAGAGGCCGAAGATGGGGAGTGCCATGGCGGCACCCTGGCCGTAGGTCATGTTGCGGAAATGGATGGAACGCAGTTCGCCGCCCGTCCACACGGCGGTGGCCAGCTTGGGTGTGATGCCCACAAACCAGCAGTCGGAGTTGTTCTGCGTGGTGCCGGTCTTGCCCGCTATGGCGGTGGAATACTGGTTGAGGTGGTATTTGTAGTTGAGGCGCACACCGGTGCCGCTCTGCACCACGCCCTTCATCAGTTCAATCATCATATATGCCGTCACTTCGTCGAGGGCTTCGCTGCGGTGAGGTGTGAAGCGCTCGAGCACCATGCCTTTGTTGTCCTCTATGCGGGTCACGAAGATAGGCTCCACGTACTCGCCTTTGTTGGCGAAGGTGGCCATGGCGCCAGCCATCTCATAGACGGTAATCTCGGGAGTGCCCACGGCTATGGCAGGCACTGCGTCGATGGGGCTGCGTACACCCATCTTGCGGGCTATGTCTATGACCTGCTCCGGCGACCCCTGTTTCATGATATATGCCGACACCCAGTTGACGGAGTGGGCCAAGGCCCATTTGAGGGTGACCATCTCGTCCTCGCGCTCGTGGGTCGAGTTTTTCGGGCACCAGTCGGGTTTGCCCCACACCTCGAAGCATACCTGCGAGTTCGGCACCTCGGTGCAGGGATACATGCCGAGGTCTTGCAGGGCCATGGTGTATACGAAGGGCTTGAAGGTGGAACCCACCTGGCGGTGGCTCTGCACATTGTCATATTTGAAGTAGCGGTAGTTGATGCCGCCGACATAGGCTTTAACATGGCCGGTGCCTGGTTCTACTGACATCAGGCCCGCGTTGAGGAAGCGTTTGCAGTAAATCAGCGAGTCCCATGGCGACATGACGGTGTCACGGTTGCCCTTCCAGCTGAAGACTCGCATATTCACCTTCTCGTCGAAGGCGGCGCGTATCTCTTTCTGGCTCTTCCCTTCGGCCTTCAGGTGACGATAGCGGTCGCTGTTCTTCATGGCCTGCTCGAGGAACTTGTTTTGCTGTTCCTTGCTGATGTCGCAGAAGGGGTTGCCCTTGCGGTTCTTCAACTCGCGGTCGAAAGCGGGCTGTATCTCCTTGCTGAAGTGTTCGCGCACAGCCTCTTCGGCATAGCGTTGCATACGGCTGTCGATGGTGGTGTATACTTTAAGGCCGTCTTTGTGCACATCATAGTGCTCGCCGCTGGGTTTGCGGTGGTGGCTACACCAGTCTTTGAGATATCCGCGCAGGTATTCGCGCAGGTATGTGGCCAGGCCGTCGTTGTGGCTCTGTGGCGAGTAGTGGCTCATATCGAGCGGCTTCTCCTTGAAAACCTCGTAATCCTCATCTGAAAGATAGCCATAGTGGTTCATCTGGTAGAGCACTGTGTTGCGGCGGTTGAGGCTGTTTTCGGGGTGCAGGATAGGGCTATAGGTGGTGGGAGCCTTGAGCAGGCCCACCAGCACAGCGGCTTCGTCGACATCCAGTTCTGCCGGGCTCTTGTCGAAGAAGGTCTTGCTGGCCGTCTTGATGCCGTAGGCGTTGCTTCCGAAGTCGACGGTGTTGAAGTACATGGCCAGTATCTCCTGTTTCGAGTAGTTGTGCTCGAGTTTGACGGCCACCACCCACTCCTTGAATTTGGCAAACACCACACCGATCTTGCTTTGGTGGCCGCGCGGGAAGAGATTCTTGGCCAGCTGTTGGGTGATGGTGGAGCCGCCGCCCGACGAGCCGTGGCGTCCGATGACGGTCTTGAAAAGCACCCTCAGGAGGCTGCGTGAGTCGATGCCGGAGTGGTTGTAGAAGCGCACATCCTCCGTCGCCACCAGGGCGTTGATGAGGTTGGGCGATATTTGGTTATAGGTGACGTTGCTGCGGTTTTCGAGACCGATGAAACCCAGCACCTCGCCGTCTTCCGAGATGACTTCCGAGGCTTGGAGGCTGCGTGGGTTCTCCAACTCTTCAAACGATGGCATAAAGCCCAGCCATCCCAGCGAGAGGAAGGTGAAGAAGAGGAATATCAACAGCCACACACCTCCGAATATCAACCAGAGGTTCTTTATGTATTTGGGTTTGTCTTTGCTTTTCCTGGCCATATCTGAATGGGTCTTATTTGCTGTATTCTATCCTGAAACCGATATCCTTGATGCCGCACACCGCGCTGTCGCGCATGCCGTTGGCAATGGCGAAGTGGTAGTTGCCCTCCATCGGGAAGCGTGCGTTGCGGCGGAAGTAGTAGCGAGTGTCGATATAGCGGCCTGTGCGGCGTCCATACCAGCGGCCCGAAGGGTCGGCCAGTGGATACTCCATGGTGTCCTGTGCCACGCTCCCGTCGGGGAAGGTGGTGCGGATAAAGAGGAAGGTGTTGCTATAGGGGTAGTCTACGCTGTTCCGCACCTCCACGAGGAAGTGGAACACCGCTGTCGTGTCGTCGACGGCCACGTCGAAGCAGGTGCTGTCGGCGGGCAGCCATCCTCGTTCGTCGACGGCTCGCTGTTCGTCGTAGTACACTTTGCCGTTGCACGATGCAAGCAGCAGTGCCAGGGCGGCGAGGAATGTATATTTGATAGTCTTCATTCGTTGTGGGACTCTCTGTTTAACGCTATGCTTTAACCTCTGCGGTCGCGGTTTCCGCTGCTGCGGCGTGGGTTGTCGTGGTTGTTGTCGCGTCGTGGCTTGTCACTGTCGTTGTCGCGTCGTGGCTTGTCGCCGTTGCCATTGGGGCGTCGCGGTTTGTCGCCGTTGCGGTTTTCGGGGCGTTGCTGACGGTCGCCGCGGCGTTCCTCGCGACGTTGGCCCCGGTTGTCGGAGCCGCGTTCCTCGCGTCTGCGGCCACGCTCCTCGCCGTTGCGGTTTCCGTTGCGTGCCGGGCGCTCCTGTTCTTCGCCCACCACACCGTTGCCGCCTTCGCTCAGGCGCTGTATCTCGCGCTCCACCTCCTCGCTGTTGCCTTCCGAGGCCAGCGCGGTGGTCGACATCAGTTCCACCTGGTAGTCTTCCAGTTTCTCGGGATACTGCTGGTTACGGTTCATTTCCATGATGGCCTTCACATCCTCGGCTTTCACGGCGATGAGCTCGTTTTCGCCCTCGTAGGCATACCACATGATGCCGCGGAAGACATCGGTCTTCTTGTACAGCGCCAGCCCTTTCTGGAACCTTATGGCATGGCCGGCAGGCGGGAATTTCTTCAAGGCATCGGCATAGACCTCGTATTCGAAGTTGAGGCAGCACTTCAGTTTGCCGCACTGGCCCGCCAGCTTCTGCGGGTTGGGCATTATCTGCTGCGTCTTGGCGGCACCGGTGGTGACGCTCTTGAAAGAGGTGAGCCATGTCGAGCAGCACAGCTCGCGGCCGCAGGTGCCGAGGCCGCCCACTTTGCCGGCCTCCTGGCGCACGCCTATCTGCTTCATCTCGATACGCACATGGAACTCCTCGGCCAGCACCTTGATGAGTTCGCGGAAGTCCACGCGCTCGTCGGCGGTGTAGTAGAATATGGCTTTCGAGTGGTCACCTTGGTATTCCACGTCGTTCACCTTCATGTCGAGTCCCAGGTCGAGCACTATCTGGCGGGTGCGTAGCAGGGCGCTGCGCTCCTCACGCAGCGAGTAGGCCCACCGCTCGATGTCGGTGTCCTTGGCGCGGCGGAAGAGTTTGCGTATGCTGTCCGAGTCGGGACTGATGCGGCGTTTGCGCATCTGCAGGCGGCAGAGCTCGCCCGTGAGGCACACGATGCCCACGTCGTGCCCCGGCTGGCCTTCGACAGCCACTATGTCGCCCTCGGTCACCTCCAGCCCGTCGGGCAGGCGGAAGAAGTCCTTGTGGTTGTTCTTGAAACGCACCTCCACGATGTCGAAGGGGCGTTCGGTGGGCTGGCGGATGCCGCTCAACCAGTTGGTGCAGGTCACCTTCGAGCAACTCTGCCGCTCGCAGCGGCTCACCGGCTCGTAGGGGTGCGGGCAGTGGCTGCAGCCGCGGCTCAGGTATACAGGCTCGTCATATTTCACCCACGGTATCTCGGGGTCGGGGTCCATGTAGGGGTCGAGGGCACTCTCTTCGGTGTGGTACTCCTCCACCTCGGGGTTCTCACGCTCCACCACGTTTTTCTTTTCGGCACGCGCTTTGCGTCGCTCGCGCATAAATGCCTCTATGTCTTCCTTGCTGGCCACGGTCTCCACGTCGTCGGGCACCGTTGCCACAGGGGTTTGTTCCAGTTCTTTATCTTTTGTCTCTTCCATAAATTCTGTTTGTTTCAGTCACCCGCTCCTGCGTTCCGCACGTTTGGTTTATAAAGCCATGCTCCATCCTCATTTCTTCTTCAGCGCCTTGCTCATATTGAACGAGAGCTGCATGAGGGCTATCTTGGCGTTGGCGTTGCGGCCTATGGCGAAGAGGGCCTCGTCGAGGGCCGCCACAATCATCTCTATGTTGTTTTCTGTTACCATGTTCGGGAACATGGCGTCGAATTTTGCGTCGCCCGACCCTATGTCGACCGGCAGTCCGGCGGCGTTGTGCAGGAAGCAGCTGCGCATCACTTCCAGGCTGTAGCCGAGGAACTGCTTCTGCTGCTCGCGGTTGAGCGATGCCATCTTGTCGACCTGGGCGCTCAGCTCCTTCATCTTCAGCTTGAAGAGCATCCTGAGCCATTCCACCAGCAACTGTGCGAACTCGTCGCTGCCCTCGGCCTTCCGCTCGCCCCCTTCGGCTTTCAGTTTCACCGTCTGCACACGGCTCCGCACCGTGGGCAGCAACCCCTCTTCGGTGTCGTCGACCAACAGTATCAGGGTCTGGGGCATGGGCTCCTCGAGGGTCTTCAGCAGTTCGTTGGCGGCGCTGGAGTTCATCTTGGTGGGCTTCCACACCACCAGCATGCGCCATCCGCCCTCGTAGGACTTCAGGTTCAGCAGCTCCACTATGTGGGCCGCGTCGGTCTCGCGAATCATCGATGTCTTCACGTCGCGGTCGAGGAAGGTGTTGAACTCGTCCAACGACCCCTTGGCACCGCGTTCGAGCAGGAAGGTGCGGAACTCGCCCATATAGTCCTCGGCGCTCACGCTCGGCGAGCCGTTGGGCGGGTTGGGGAATATGAAGTGCAGGTCGGGGTGGACCAGCTGGCCGATCTTCTTGCAGTTCGGACAGTGGCCGCACGAGTCGGCGCGCAGCCCGTCGGTGCCGGGGTGCTGACGGTCGGTGCAGCAGAGATACTGCACATACGCCAACGCTGTCTGAAGGCTGCCGTCGGCCTCGCTGCCCAGTATCAACTGGGCATGGCTGATGCGTCCGCTGTCGATGATTTCCGTCAGCCGGTTCAGCACATCTCGCTGTCCTACAATGTCTTTGAACTGCATTTGCAACTGGTTTAAACTTGCAAATATACAAAATAAATTATATATATCGAAAAAAATGTTCCGCCGCCACCCAGAAAACCGCCGGTTCGCCCCCATCGTCCCATTCCTTTTTGCACCCTTATGACTCCGTATCAGGTCCGACCCAGGTCCGACATTTCTCCGACCGTTCTATTGTAGTTCTATAGTCAACCACTAAAGAAATACTATGGAAATACTAGAAATACTAAGGAACGGCCGGTGTTGTGCGCTTGTTGTCAGGCGGTTGGGTCGGTGTGGGCGTTTTGTGGCGTCGGAGGCGGTATTTTGATATTTTTTGTTAACGAGGGGGCAATAAAACGGAATTGCCGTCGTTATTATGCCATTATTGAGAACCATGCATCAATGAAACATATATTTGTGGTAAATCCGTGCGCCGGTGGCAGAGACCGGAGCCACGAGATTGCCGCTGCCCTTGCACCCCTCGACATCGAGGCGGAGATATACTGCACTGCCGCCACCGCCGACGCCACCCGCTATGTGGCCGCCTGTATTGCCGGCAAGCCTGCCGGTGGCCTGCGTTTTTATGCCTGCGGTGGCGACGGCACCCTCAACGAGGTGGTGGCCGGTGTGCTGAAAGCGGTTGGAAGTGCTGCGGTCGCCGCGCCCGAGGTGGAGGTGGCCTGCTACCCGTGCGGCAGCGGCAACGACTATGTGAAGAACTGGCCTGGCGCCGATTTTGGCAATCTTGAACACCTCGTCGTCGGCACTGCTGTGCCGGTCGATGTTATGAGGGTCGGCGACTTCTGTTGCATCAATGTGCTCAACTACGGTTTCGAGGCCGAGGTGTGCCGCGGCATGCAGCAGGTGCGCCGTTGGCCCCTCCTGGGGGGACGCATGGCCTACACCTCGGGCATACTCTACAGTCTTGTCACGAAGCGTCATAATCCTTGCCGCATAAGTGTCGACGGGCAGCTGTGGAGACAGGGCGACCTGCTCCTTGCCTCGGCCGCCAACGGCCAGTATGTGGGCGGAGGCTACCGGTGTGCACCCCGTGCCGTGGTCGACGACGGGCGCCTCGAGGTGCTCGCCATCGACAGCCTGAGCATTGTGCGTTTCCTCGGCATGATAGGCCACTACAAACGCGGCGAGCACCTCGACTGCGAGGAGATGCGCCGTGTGGTCCACAGCACCGGAGGCCGCAAGGTGACAATCGAGGCCGACCGCGAATTCAGCATTGTAGTCGACGGCGAGCTCCACAGCGGGCGCCGTTTCGACATCGAGGTGCTGCCGCAGGCGTTGAACTTCGTGCTGCCGGGCGGCCCGGGCCGCATCGGCTCAGAGAAAACCAATTAACACAAAGAGAAACCCGAGATGGAAAGTCTACCCGCAATATTCATGGACCTGGCGCTGATACTTATCACCGCCGGTGTCATCACCGTAGTTTTCAAATGGCTCAAGCAGCCGCTGGTGCTGGGATATATCCTCGCCGGCTTCTTCATTGGCCCGTACTTCAAGTGGTTTCCCGTCATCACCGACACCACCAGTGTACATGTGTGGAGCGACATCGGCATCGTGTTCCTGATGTTCGCCCTGGGCCTCGAGTTCAGTATCAAGAAGCTGAAGAAGGTGGGTGCCACGGGTGCCATCACGGCCCTGACCGAGCTGGCCATCATGTTCCTCATCGGCAACATTGTGGGCCATATCATCGGCTTTTCGTCGATGGACTGCATCTTCCTGGGGTGCATGCTGAGCATCTCGTCGACCGCCATCATCATCAAGAGTTTCGACGACTTGAAACTCAAGCAGCAGAAGTTCACCTCGACGGTGACGGCGGTGCTGGTGGTCGAGGATCTGATAGCGGTGCTCCTGCTGGTGGTGCTGAGCACTATCTCGGTGAGCCGCACCTTCGACGGTGGCCAGCTGGCCATGAGTATGGTGAAGCTGGTGTTCTTCCTCATTGCCTGGTTTGTCTTCGGCATTTACCTGATACCGACCTTCCTGCGCTGGATGCGCAAGTACATGACCGAGGAGACCCTGCTGCTGGTGGCGGTGGGACTCTGCTTCGGCATGGTGGTGCTGGCTGCCAAGGCCGGCTTCAGCACCGCCCTCGGGGCTTTTGTGATGGGTGCCATATTGGCCGAGACCATCGAGGCCGATGTCATACACCGTCTCATCACCCCCCTGAAGAACCTCTTCAGCGCCGTCTTCTTTGTCTCGGTAGGTATGCTTGTGCAGCCTGCTGTGCTGGGGAAACACTGGCTCACGGTGCTTGTCATAGCCCTCAGCATTATCGTCTTCAAGAGCCTTGCAGCCACCACCGGCGTGCTGCTCAGCGGCAAGCCACTGAAGACGGCGGTGCAGAGTGGTTTCTGCTTCTGCCAGATTGGTGAGTTCTCGTTTATCATCGCAGGCCTGGGCCTGAGCTATGGTGTCATTGACAAGAACCTTTATCCCATCATTGTCTCGGTGTCTATCCTCACCACCTTCGTCACCCCGTATATGATAAAAGGGGCCCTGCCTTTCTACAACAAGGTGGAGCCGCGGCTGCCCGCCAAGTTCAAGGACCGCCTGAACCGCTACAGCGAGAATTCGGGTGGCGACGACGACAGCAAGGCTACCATAGGCAGTTTTATCCGCAAGCAGCTCATCAACATCCTGCTCTATGGCATCATCCTGACGGCGGTCTCGCTGCTCTCAATCGGCATATTGAGGCCTTTCCTCGACCGCCTCTTCGCCGACCTCGGCATACCACAGATATGGAGCCGGTTGCTGGGCTTGATAGGCACCCTTGTGCTTATGTCGCCGTTCCTGTGGGCTGTGGCTGTGAAGAACGTCAGCAAGAAGAAGATAAAGGAGATGTTCGACACTTACCGTTTCAGCCAGGCAGTGGTGATACCGATGCTAGTGCTACGCTATTTTGTGGCGCTGCTGAGTGTGGGTATAATCATCGGCGGCTATGTGGATATGGCGGTGGGCTTCCTTATGGTGCTGGCCATTATCGTGGTGGGTGTGGTGCTCTTCTCGCGCCGCGCCGACGGCTTCTACGTGCAGATAGAGGAGCGGTTCACCAAGAACTTCAACTCGCGTCAGGCCCAGGCCTCGTTCCATATCCCCGCCGGCATGGAGAACGAGTTTGCCATGGAGCGACTGCGCATGACGGCGGCATCGCCACTGGCAGGCAAGACACTTGCCCAGAATGACCTTCGCGACCGCTATGGCGCCAATATCGTCACCATAGAGCGAGGCGAACAGATCATAGACCTGCCGGGCCGCGACGAGATACTGATGCCTGCCGACGTGGTGACGGTCATAGGCACCGAAGAACAGGTCAGCGCCATACGTGCCGATATCGAGAAGGAGGCCGACATGCTGGTGCACGACCACACCGACCACGAGATGCACATGTACCGCTACCGTGTGGAGGCGGGAGGCCCCCTCTGCGGCATGGTAATCGGCACTTCAATCCTCGCCACCAAGCACCACGTGATGGTCATCGCCATAGAGCGCCAGGTGGCCTCGCAAGAGGATGGGGGCGCCGTCACTTACGAGAAGATTGTCAATCCTCCGCGTGGCACCGTCTTCAAACACGGCGACGTACTCTGGTTTGTCAGTCCCGAAGAGCTCACCATAGCAGGCTTCGAGAAGAAGATGGTGGAGATTTAGAGTTTATCGGCTGAGTACAGCGACAGTTGTCGCTATTTTATTGCCCCGACACAATAAATGTTGCCTTTTTGTGTTATGAGGGTAAGCAATTCCTATTGGATAATGAAGAAGACTGTTATAATCGGGCTTGTGGGGCTGCTGGTGTGGATGGCGGCACCGTTGAGAGCACAGACCGACCGTGGCTTTGAGATAGCCAAGAACCTGGAGATATTTGCAGATGTCTACAAGAACCTCAACTTGAACTATGTTGACGACGTCGACCCTGGCAAGACCATCAAGGTGGCCATCGACGCCATGTTGGCCTCGCTGGACCCCTATACCAACTACTATGCCGAAAGCCAGATGGAGGATGTGAAGTTGCAACTCCTGGGCCAGTATGGCGGCATCGGGTCGCTGATTGTGCAGCGTGGCGACTCGGTGTATATCAGCGAACCATATGAGGGGTTGCCTGCCGCAGAGGCGGGTATAAAGGCTGGCGACCGCATAGTGGCGGTGGACGGCCAGAGCACCCGCGGCAAGACCACGGCCGATGTGAGCAGCGCTATGCGCGGCCAGGCCGGCACCAGTGTGGCGTTGCGCCTGGAACGTGACGGCAAGGAGTTCGACTGCACGGTGAAACGCGCAGAAATCAAGCTGCCCAATGTGCCTTACTTCGGCTTCGTGGGCGAAAAGAAGGATGTGGGTTATATAAAGCTCGACGAGTTTACCACCGATGCAGCAAAGCATGTGCGTGAAGCATTTGTAAGCCTCAAGAAGGAGAAACCCGAGATGAAGGGCGTGGTGCTGGACCTGCGTGGCAACGGCGGCGGCTTGATGAACGAGGCGGTCGACATCGTCAATATATGGGTACCCAAGGGAACCTTGGTGGTGGAGACCAAAGGCAAGGTGGCCAGCAAGAACATGAAGAGCTATACCCGTATGGCACCAGAGGATACGGAGATACCTGTGGCTGTGCTTATTGACGGCAGTTCGGCCTCGGCCAGCGAGATAGTGAGCGGCAGTCTGCAAGACCTCGACCGCGCTGTCATAATCGGTCAGCGTAGCTATGGCAAGGGATTGGTTCAGAACATACTTCCGATGGCCTATAACAGCCAAATGAAGGTGACGGTGAGCAAGTACTACATACCCAGTGGACGCTGCATACAGGCCATCGACTACAGCCATCGCGACGAGCAAGGTCGTGCCGTGCGGGTGCCCGACTCGCTGAAGACAGCGTTCAAGACTAAAGGAGGACGCACTGTATACGACGGTTTCGGCATTGAACCCGACATAGAGGTGGAACCGCAATATATGTCGAACATCGGTGTTGCCTTGGTGCAGAAGTTCCTCGTGTTTGACTATGCCACCCAGTACTACCGCACCCATAAAGAGATAGCACCCGCCGGCGAGTTCGAGGTGGACGATGCGATGTATGCCGATTTCTGCCGTTTCCTTCAGGATAAGAACCTTACCTACAGCACCGTCACCGAGAATGTAATCAAAGAGTTGCGCGAGGTGGCTGAGCATGAGAAATACAGTGAGGCCATCGGACAGCAGCTGAAGGCGATGGAAGAGGCTTTGCAGCACGAGAAGGAGGGTGACCTGCAGAAACACCGCGATGAGGTGAGCGAGATGCTCAAGTCGGAGATACTCTGCCGCTACTACTACGACCGCGGACGTGTCGAGGGCAATCTCAAGAGCGACCCCGTAGTGTTGCGAGCCATTGACGAGTTGAAGAAATAGGAGATGTTTGGCGAGAAGACACACAGAAGTATCTACCTGATGCTGCTGACCCTGCTGGGTGGGACTATGCTCACTTCGGTGTGGCTGGCCAACCTAATGTGGGTGCTGCTGCTTGCCAACTGGGTGATTGAGGGCCGATGGCGCGAAAAGTGGCAGATGGCATGTAAGAGCCGTCTGCTGCAGGCCTTTGTGGCACTTTACCTGTTGCTCGTCATAGGTTTGTTATGGACCTCCAATTTGGCCCATGGCATGGAGGTGTTGCAGGTGAAGCTTCCCTTGCTGGTGTTGCCGGTGGTGGTACTCACTTCGCGCCCTGTGGAGGGACGTGCCCGCCGCACAATACTGCTGATATATGTTGCCACTGTGTTGGCGGTGAGTATAGTAGGGGCTGTGCGTCTGTTTACCATACCAGATTTGCCATACCGCGATGCGGTACCGCATATATCCCATATCCGTTTTGCGCTTAACTGTTGCATGGCCATCTTTATCATGTGCGGTATGCGTACCCCGGGTCGGTGGTTTTTCACTGCCGGGCGTATGCTGATTGTCGGCTGGATGCTGGCCTTCCTGGTGCTGCTCCATTCCTATACCGCTGCAGTGGTACTGCTGGCCGTGTCGCTGGTAATGCTGCTGGTCTATTGGCACCGTTGGCCACTGATAGCGTTGTGGGTGCTCTTGGTGGGTGCTGCAGTGGCGGTGGTGTGTATTGAGGTCAAGAGTTATTACCGCCTTGTGCCGATGGCCACCGAGTCTTTGCGCCCGACCACCGTGGCAGGCAATCCGTACTTCCATGCCGAAGACGGCATTATCGAGAACGGCAACTATGTGAACAACTATATCTGCCACGACGAGATGCGTCGCGAGTGGAACCGCCGCAGCAATGTATCGTTCGACGACGGGGTGGTGGCTACCGGCTACGCCGTGGAGCCAACATTGGTGCGCTACCTCAATGCGCTGGGCCTTACAAAAGACAGTGTCGGGGTCTGCTCCCTCACTGCGGCCCAGATCGACGCTGTGGAACGCGGTGTGGCCAACCCTGTATATGAGTCGGGCAATCCTGTGAAGAAGATGGTGTATGTCATGCTGCTTGAGCGAGAATTCTATGTCCACACCCACGCAGTGCTCGGCTTCACCATGCTGCAGCGCTTCGAGTTGTGGCGTCATGAGGCACGCATCATTGGCGACAACCCATGGTTTGGCGTAGGCACTGGCGATGTCGACGACCAATTGCATGCCAGCCTCTCTGTCGACAGTTCGGAGCTTGCCGGCACCACCAAACGTGGCCACAATCAGTATCTCTCGCTTATCGCAGCGTTGGGCTTCATAGGCTTTGCGGTAATTCTGTTCATGTATCTGCGTGCCATCCCTGGCATGCGTCTGTCACCTTTGATGCTGGCCTGGCTGCTGACTATACTTATCAGCTGCCTCACCGAAGATACTCTCGATACCCTTGCCGGTATCCTTTTCTGCACATGGTTCCTATCCTTCAGAAATCGACAATGTACGAATACCACACCCTTGCCAACGGCATAAAGATAATACTGAGCCACACCCCTTCGCGGGTGGTCTATTCCGGAGTCTACATCAATGTGGGTTCGCGAGACGAACGCGGTCCCGACGAAGGCATGGCACATTTCATCGAACACTCTCTTTTCAAAGGCACCACCCACCGGCGGGCCTGGCATATCCTGAACCGCATCGACGGTGTTGGAGGTGAACTCAACGCTTTCACCACAAAGGAGGAGACATGCATATATGCCACCTCGCTCACCGCTCATCTCGACCGTTGTCTCGAACTCTTCGCCGACGTGCTCTTCCACAGTACGTTTCCCGAGGCCGAGATAGAAAAGGAGAAAGACGTGGTGCTGGAAGAGATAAACAGTTATAGTGACTCGCCGTCGGAACTCATCTACGACCAGTTCGAGGAACTGGCCTATGAGGGACATCCATTGGCCCACAACATACTTGGCAACAAACGCAATGTGCGCCACTTCACCCCCGGACGTTTGCGCGAACATCTGAGTCGCAACTATATACCTTCGCGTATGGTGATCAGTGTGGTGGGTGATGTGGATTTCGACCACCTTGTGAGGCTATGCGAACGTCACTTCGGCACCTATTCCGACCACCCGTCGGTCGTCGACCGTACGCAGCGCCCCGTGTTCCATACGTTCGAACGCACCGTTCATCGCCGCACCCATCAGGCACACCTCCTTATCGGATGTGCCGCCCCCGACATCTACTGTGCCGACAAGACCGCTTTCACTCTGCTGAACAATATCCTCGGCGGACCCGCCATGAATTCGCGCCTCAACGTGGCTATACGTGAACGCTATGGTTTCTGCTACACTATCGAGTCGCAGTATGTGCCGTTCAGCGACACAGGCCTCTTCTACATCTATGCCGGTGTCGACATAGACGCACAGGAACGTGCCATAGGCCTTATCCGCAAAGAGATGGAGCGTATGGCCTCCACACCGCTCACCGCCTCGGCCCTGCGGCTGGCGCAGCGTCAATTCATAGGGCAGATGGCTGTAAACAACGACAATGGCAGCAACGAGATGCAAAGCATCGGCAAGGCGCGGCTCACTTTCGACCACGTCGACACTCTCGAGGAGATGAACGAAGACATACTCTCGCTCACCCCAGACAATATTCTGACCGTGGCGCAGCGTTATTTCACTCCCGATACAATCAGTACGTTGATATATAATTGATCCGCAATATGAAGAAACTCTTTCTGGTGGTTTTGCTGCTGCCGCTGCTGGTCCAGGCGCAGCAGGTGAAAATACCCAAGGATGCCAACAGGTTTACCTATTGGCAGATTGAATATGGCGAGGTGAACGACACGACGGTCATCACCGTGGAGCGCAACCCTGACGGCTCCATCGTTATCCTCACTCCCAAGCCCGAAGGGAAGCTGATACCCGGCTACTGCCAGACGGTGACCAGCGCCGAC